>Ga0247611_10000623_pt1 | contig 70015 bp, 64 predicted proteins | sample 177DNAGHGhighgp2_FD_192422 | JGI IMG/M metagenome (GOLD analysis project Ga0247611, IMG submission 192422) | Sheep rumen microbial communities from Palmerston North, Manawatu-Wanganui, New Zealand - 1770 DNA GHGhigh gp2 | ecosystem: Host-associated > Mammals > Digestive system > Stomach > Rumen...
TAAAAATTTTATTTCTTCAATAAATGGTATTGAAATATATTGGAGAAAAATAGACAGCCACACCGGCAACAGAAAAAACGATATTGCCGACAAACTTGCCAAACAAGCCTGCCTTTAGTGTTTTGCTTCTATTCTTCTAATCTTCTATCGTTCTGTCATTCCGGACTTGATCCGGAATCCAAGTTGTTTTTTAAAAATATTTTCGCTTTTTTGTGTTGTATTGTTATTTTAAAAATTCTCTTTTTTGCACTCAGTGTCACCATTCGTTTGAAAATTTTAAAGCCGTGCGATAACTTGAAAATTTCGGACATCAAAAGGTAACCGAAATTTTCTTCTACATATCGCACTAAAAAACTTTATAAAATTTATAGTTTTTTGCTCTAAAATTTTCTGCACTCATAGGCGGTGACAAGTCGTGCTTCAAAAGAAATTTTTAAAATTATTGTTGTTAACTACTAATTACTCATTACTAATTACTAATTTCTAATTTCTAATTTGCTTCTATTCTTCCAATCCTCCAATCTTCCAATTTTCCAATTTTCCAATCTTCAAATTTTCCTTTGTGATTTTTTTATAATCTGGTATAATATAGGAGATTATAGTTTTATTATTTCGGAGGAAGTAAAAATTATGATGGTAACAACAACTTCGTCTCATAAAAAAGAATTGCCGAAAGGGCTTTGGAATAAATGTAAAAAATGTGAACAAATAATATTTCAAAAAGATTTCGAAGAAAATTTTATGGTATGCCCTAAGTGCGGCTATTATGTTAGGTTAAATGCAAAGGATAGAATTAAACTGCTTGTTGATGAAAAGTCTTTTAAAGAAACGAATGCAAAATTAAAACCGGTTGATGTAATAGGTTTTCCCGGATATAAAGAAAAAAAGGAATCTTATACGACAAACGATGCAATTTTAACCGGGGAAGCAAAAATAAATTCCATAAAAGTTATGATAGCCGCTATGGACTTTGGTTTTATGGGCGGCAGTATGGGTGCGGTAGTAGGTGAAAAAGTTGTTCGTTTAATTGAGGATGCAATTTCAAAAAAACTTCCGGTTATAATAGTAGCGGCTTCCGGTGGAGCAAGAATGCAGGAGGGAATTCTATCTCTTATGCAGATGGCAAAAACATCGGCTGCATTATCAAAACTTTCACAGGAAGGGTTACCTTATATTTCAATATTAACCGATCCTACGACAGGCGGTGTTGCCGCATCGTTTGCTATGCTCGGTGATATTATTATGGCAGAACCCAATACTTTAATAGGTTTTGCAGGTCCGAGAGTAATAGAACAAACTATAAGGCAGCAATTACCGAAAGGTTTTCAGTTGTCGGAATTTCTTTTAAAACACGGTATGGTTGATATGGTAGTTGAAAGAAAAAATTTAAAAGATACTCTTACAAAAATTTTAAAGTTCTTTGTAAAAAAATAAATATGTTTTATTCTGCAGCCGATGAATATAAAAATATGATTTTGGGAACGGAAAGAATTGAACAATTTCTTTCCGACTTAAAAATTAATTACAGAAAATTAAAGTATATACATATTGCGGGAACAAACGGTAAAGGTTCGACCGCAAAAATTTTATCTGAAATTTTGATTGCTTCAAATTATAAAACGGGATTATATACTTCCCCGCACATTATAGATATTACGGAAAGAATACAAATAAATTCCGTTCGGATAAAAAAAGAAGAATTTAATATTTTAGATAAACAATATAAAAAGTCGGCAAAAAAATACAATTTAACTTTTTTTGAATATATTACGGCATTGGCTTTTATATATTTTGCCGAAAAGAATACGGATATTGTTGTTTTGGAAACAGGTCTCGGAGGTAGATTTGATGCAACAAATATTATTACCCCGTTAGTCAGTATAATAACAACTGTTTCTCTTGACCATACCGAAATTTTAGGTAAAACATTAAATAAAATTGCATTTGAAAAAGCAGGTATAATAAAAAATAAAATTCCGGTTGTTTGCGGTAAAATGTCGGATACCGCATTTAATGTAATAAATAAAATTGCCGAACAAAAACAAGCCGATATTTATAGATTTAAAAAAGATTTTGATGCTGTTTCCGTAAAAAAATACAATTGGCAAAATCTATATCAAACGGTACACTATGACGGTAAAATTTTTAAAGCGAAAGTAAATTTAGGTTTACTCGGCAGGCAACAATGTTATAATTTGGCGGTTGCTTTGTTTGCCTGTGAAATATTAAGTAAAAAAATAAAAATAAATTTTGATAAGATTGACGATGTTTTACAAAATTTAAAATATCCGTCAAGGTTTGATATAAAAAAAATAAAAATAAAAAATAAAATTTTTAAATTGATTATTGACGGTGCACATAATAAACAAGCAGTTAATAATTTTTTAAGTTTGTATAAAAAAAGTCCGTTTTATAAAGAAGAAAATAATTTATTGTTTGCTGTTATGGAAGAAAAAAATTATAAAGAAATTATAAAAAAACTGTCTTCCGCTTTTAATAATGTATTTGTTGTCGATATACAAAACAAAAGAGAATTAAAACCGGAGTTAATAAAAAAAGAATTTTGTAAATATAAGTGTAAAAAAGTTGATATAGTAAAGAATTTGGATAATTTGTTTGATAAATTAAAAAACAATAAAACATTGGTCGTGTTAGGTTCATTTTATTTGGCAGGGTATATAATTAAATATTTAAAGGAAAGAAAATGCTTAACTATTATTTAGGTATAGATATGGGCGGAACTCAAATAAAAATAGCCGTTGTAACGGATAATATAAAAATTATTGAAGAAACGGTTATGGATACGGATATTAATGCAAAACCTGTTACTGTCATCAAAAATATTGTAACTAAATTAAATACACTAAAAAATTATTCTAAAATAAAAAGTATAGGTGTAGGAATTGCCGGTGATATAGATTCCGTAAAAGGAATTGTGCGGTTCTCTCCTAATTTGCCGAAGTGGAAAAATATTTGTCTTAAAAAAGAACTTGAAAAATTAACAAAAAGAAAAGTTTTTATAGATAATGATGCCAATACCTCTGCAATAGGTGCTTTTTGGCTTGATTTAAGGGGAAAAGCAAATAATATGGTTTGTGTTGCACTCGGAACAGGCGTGGGCGGCGGTATAATAATAAATAAAAAATTATACAGAGGTGCAACCGGCACTGCAGGAGAAATAGGGCATATTACCGTTGAAAGTAACGGAAATAAATGTAACTGCGGAAACAACGGTTGTATAGAAACTTATATCGGTGTTAAACCTCTTGTCCGTTCGGCATCCGAACTGATGAAAAAACACAAATCGAAAATAATTTTAAATTTAGTTGGAAACGACAAAAATAAAATTACTCCGAAAATTTTATCCCAAGCTTGTGCTAAAAATGATTTTGTTGCAAAACAGGTATGGAAACAGGCAGGGGAAAAATTAGGAATACTGTTAACGACAATATTAAATTTTATAAATCCCGACCACATTGTTATTTGCGGCGGCATAAGTAAAGCCGATAAATTATTTTTTGAAACCGCATATAAAGAAATAAATAAAAGAGCATTTAAAACGGCTGCAAAATCCTGTAAAATCGTAATTTCAAAATATACAAGCAAACTTGGTGTTGCAGGTTCGGCAATGTTAGTAAAAAATTAAATGACAATTCTACAGAAAATAATATCATTAATTTTTTTATTATTAATATTTTCCGTAAGCACATTGTTTGCTTACGAAGTAGATATTAAAGCAGATAGTCTTACTTATGAGCAGGAATATGGTGTAATTACGGCATCCGGTAATATAACATTGGATTGGTTGGGTAAAGTTTTACAGGCAGATAATATTGAGGTGACCATCCCTGCAAAAAAATTAAAAGCCGACGGAAATGTCAGTATAAAGGAATCAAGTAACACAATTTTTGCCGATTCGGTGGAATACAGTATGGAAGAAGAGGCGGGAACAATATCAAATTCAAAAGGTTGTTCAATGCCTATATTTTTTAAAGCCGAAAAAATGATAAAAATATCTTCCGATACTTATGAAATAGAAAATGTTACTATTTCCAACTGTGATTTAGACAATCCTCATCATTATGTATTTGCAAAGAAAGGTGTGCTTGTAGTAGATAAAAAAATATCGGTTTCAAAAGCAATATATTATGTAGGTAAAATTCCCGTTTTTTATTTGCCTAAATATACAAGGGGGCTATCGGGCGGAGACGGAAAATTTTCTTATGAAATAGAACCGGGTTACATAAACGAAGGCGGACTTTCTTTAAAAACAAAACTGAAATATAAATTTACAAAAAAATTTGACGGAAAATTACTTTTGGATTATCTCGGTTCAATAGGTGAAGGGGCAGGACTTGAATTTAATTATTATGATCCTAAAAAAATTAAAGCATCTATTTTCGGTTACGGAGCATTATACAGAAAAGACGATTCTCAAAGATGGTCGGTACAACCGTCATATTGGCAAAGGATAAATGATTACTGGACGGTTCAGGCTAAGGGGGAATTTCAAAGTGATTCGCAATTTAATAATACATACCAACTTGATAACTGGAACAGAACCGCCAATACAAGAAAATCTTATTTGTCTTTTACTCGTCAGTCTTCAGCTTCAAACTTAAGAATATTATCCGAACTTTATCAATTATATGATGCTAACGATAGAATAAGACCCGGTTCTTATTTACAGCTTCCGCAAGTTTATTTTTCAATTTATCCCAAAAAAAAATTCGGTGTTACAAACAACTTTACTTTTAATTTTGAAAACAGAACCGATTATAACATTGCAATATCAAGCGACGATTTCAGTTATGTATTGGCAAATGCCGACTATAATATGACAAAAGATTACAAAATATCAAAAAGATTTACGTTAAAGCCTACATTAGGTATTAAAGAAGAATTTAAAAGTAAAAAACATTATTATGAACAGGATCCTATAGCAGTTGCAAATTACTACGGCTCGTTAAATGCAAGGTATCGTTTGGCAAGTTGGATTGATTTTAATTTTAATTATGAAGCACGTTTAAGAAGTTCCGAAAATTCATTGATGATTGATACCGATGCGGTTGATAAAGGATTTGCAAAAAACGCATTACTATTTAATAATTATATGTACTTATCTTCAAATTTAATATTACGAAATTATACAGGATATGATTTTAGAGAGTCCGATGTAGTTTTTGCCGATAACGGATATAAAAATTGGTATCCTTTAATTTCCGAATTAACTTATGTTCCTTCATCAAAAGTAACGGTTTACTTAAGGCAACAACAGGATTTGGATCCGTTTAAATTCAAAAATTTTCAACTTGATACAAAATTCGGACAAATTGAAAAATTATATTTTACTTTCGGTTCTTTTTATTATGATTACAGACCGGAAGAAGTTGATATTGTGACCGGTATCGGTTTTTGGTTAAATGCAAAATGGAGATTTGATTATACTATAAGAACAACATGTAAATTTACGGAAATATATTTCGGCGGACATGACCAGGAATTTAAACTTTATAGAGATATGCATTGTTTCAATCTCGGAGGTTCAATAAGGGTTAGAGATGATTATTACGAAACCTTTTTAAAATTTGAAATGAAAACAAACGTTCCGACATTGATAAAAAAAGACGGCACTAAAGAAATAGAAAATGAATTTTATCCCTGGAGATAATATTGAAAAGAAATATTTTTATATTTACAATTTTATTGTTTATTTTAATTTTTCTAACTTTGTGCATATCAATCACATTTTATTGTAACTCAATGTTACAAAATTCAGTAGAAACTACAAAACAAACAACATTAAGCTATTTAAAAATTGCCTCTTCCGAAATTAAAAATAATTTTGTTAAATCAGATGACATTCCGCTTTTATATTCAACGGAATATATTTCCAAAATAAAAAATATTTCCGAAGTTTTTATTACAGATAAAAATTTAACAATTTTAATACATAATGATTCAAATAAATGGAATACAAAACTTTACGGAGATGTTTATACTAATGCGATAAATTCAAACGAACGGTTAATTCAACAAATTGATACGAATAAAATATTGTATTCTTTTCCTGTTGATGAAAATGCGTTTGCTTTTATTGCTTTGACATTTGAAGATATAGTAAACGATTACAATACTTTAAAAAATAAATTATATTTATATTCATTGATATTATCATTTATATTATCTGTTATTTTATGTTTATTATGCAATCTTTTATTTTTTGTTCCGTTTATAAAAACAAAAAAAATATTGACAACACAGGGAAACAATAAAAGAACCGTTTATTGGGAACTTGTTGATATGGCAAGAAAATCCGAAATTAAATATAACAAACAAGAAATTGACACTTTAAAAACATTAAAAAAAATAATTGATAAATTAAACGAAGAAAAAACAAATGTTATTGCCATTTTGGATAACAAGGCAACTGTAATTTATAATTCCGGACAAAAAACTGAAATATTTAACGGTTCAAAAATAAAAGTTCATATTATGGAAGCCACAAGTAATATGGAAATAATAAAAGCCGTATCGAATTTAATGGAAGAAAATTCACCTGTAAAAGAAAAAGAAATACCAAATTTGAAACTTAAAATATCTGCCGTTAAAGATAACAATGTTTTATATGCAATAATTATAACGACATTATAATAAAAATATTTAATTTGTTGAAAAATATTTGTTTTTTAATTTGTAAAATAAATTTGAACTTTCATTTATAATTTCAAATTTAAATAAATAAGCCAATGTTATATAAACCAACATTGCCGACGGAACAGCCGTTATTAATTTTAATATGTCTGTTATATCAAAAAAAGTTATACCGTAAGCAACAAGTGCACTTATTGCCGCGACGAAATAAATAGGTAAAATATCTTTCATCTGCATAAAATAACTTAAATTCAATATTTTTTTTGTGTAATATGTATTTAAGAATACGGCTATTTGTGTATATAAAACTTGTCCCCAACATAAACCTGCTACACTAAAACCGCATTTAAAAAAAGTCAGTAAAATAATAAAAGCTATTATTTTTTTTATTATTGCCAATTTTAAAACTATATTTGTGTAACCTTTAACATATAGAAAATTTAAGTTTACATTTATTACACAATCGAATATGCACGATATACAAAATATTTGCATTATAATTACTGCACCTGTCCACTTATCACCGAGAAAAAATATTACAAACGGTTTTGCTACCGCACACAGAATTAAAATAATTGGTGCATATACGGAAGATATTAATCTTAAATATTTTCTGTAAATATTGAATAATTTTTTCAAATCGTTTTGAACTTTGGCAAAAACGGGAAAGGTAACTCTGTCCAATATACCGTTTGTTATTGTGTCGGGAATATATGCAAATTGTTTTCCTTTTGAAAAAAAACCTAAATCCGTCGGTGAATAAAATTTGCCGATTATTAAAGGGTACATATTATGGTAAAAAGTATCAATTAAATTTGAAGTAAGTAATTTAATTCCGAAATTATACATTCTTTTGAATGAATCGAATGAAAAACTTTCTTTTGGAAACCATTTAACAAACAAGAATAATAATATTGTGTCGAATACCGAATTTGAAACGGCTTGTACAACTAATGCCCAAACTCCAAAACCTTTATATGCCAATATTATTCCTATTGTTCCCGATAATATTACTGAAGTTAATGTTACTTTTGTTTGAGTTTTAAAATCTAAATTTATTTGTAATTTTGTTCTGTTTACGGCAGCCATTGCAGATATCGGTAATGTTAAAGAAAGTATTCTTGTTACGGATTTTAATATCGGTAAGTTATAAAAATCGGCGATATACGGAGCTGCCGCAAATAAAAAAATATAAGCAAATAAAGAAATAATTAAATTGAAATAAAAAGCAGTTGAAAAATCTTTTTCCGTTCTTTTTTGATTTTGTATAAGTGCGGATGTAAAACCGCAATCTATAAAAGTATTTGCAATGTATAGAAAAACAACTAATATTCCTACAATACCGTAATCTTTAGGTGTAAGCAACCTTGCAAGTACAATCTGTAATAAAAATTGCACTCCCATTATGGAAAAGCGTTCGACGGAACTCCAAAAAATTCCTTTTATTGCATTGTCTTTTAAAGACATATATTCCTTTAAACGTATTAAAATTTAGTATACAATGTGAATTATATCATAATTTAATTTTACATTTAAGATAACACTCCTTCCAATCCTCTTGAGTTGTTATTTTAAAAATTCTCTTTTTCGCACTCAGTGTCACCATTCGTTTGAAAATTTTAAAGCCGTGCGATAACTTGAAAATTTCGGACATCAAAAGGTAACCGAAATTTTCTTCTACATATCGCACTAAAAAACTTTATAAAATTTATAGTTTTTTGCTCTAAAATTTTCTGCACTCATAGGCGGTGACAAGTCGTGCTTCAAAAGAAAATTTTAAAGTTATTGTTGTTAACTACTAATTACTAATTACTAATTACTAATTACTCATTACTAATTTCTAATTTGCTTCTATTCTTCCAATCCTCTAAAATGACAAAAAATAAAAACTTTGCTATAATCAAAAGTTGTAAATAAACGAAAACAGGATAAATAAAAATGAAAAAAATGTTATCTTTGTCTGCAATAGGAAAAGACAGAACCGGAATAGTAAGTTCAATATCGGAAATTCTTTTTAAATTAGGTTGTAATATAGAAGATTCAACGATGACTCTTCTGTCCGGTCAATTTGCAGTAATACTTTTATTGGATTGTCCTAAAAATTCCGATATTTCAAAAATAAAAAGAAATTTAAATTCCGCATTAAAAAAGTTGGATTTGGCTTATTCAATAACGGAAGTTGATAAACCTGCAAAAGATAAAAAAAATTACGGTGATTATATTATTGCGGTTTACGGTGCCGACAGAGTCGGTATAGTTTATAATGTAAGTAAATATTTAGCGGATAAAAAGATAAATATAACCGATGTTCAAACAAAAATATCGGGTAAGAAAGATAAGGTTTACATAATGTTGATAGAAGTGAATATTCCTAAAGCGGTAAATACAGAAGTTTTTAAAAATAATTTAAAGCAGCTGGCTAAAGAGCTTAATGTTGAAATTTTTGTAAATCAAGCAGACTCACAACAAATTTAGAAGATTAGAAGAATAGAAGATTAGAAGTATATTTGTATTTTTCACTTTGCGAAAAATCTGGTTGTTTAGAAAAATCACTTTGTGATTTTTACATCATTGCTTCCAATCATCAAATCATCAAATCTTCCAATCTTCAGTTGTTAAGGAAAGTAAAGTGGCAATTTTAAATATAATAACAATCCCAAATCCTCTGTTAAAACAGGTTAGCTTGCCGGTAGAAAAGATAAATTCCGATGTAAAAAAACTTATATCGGATATGAGAGAAACTATGCTTTCATCAAGCCATTGCGTAGGAATAGCTGCCGTTCAGGTAGGGGTGTTGGCAAGAATAGTTTTGGTTGATGTATCGTTGAACCCTAAACCGCATCATAACAACGGTTTATTAATTATGATAAATCCTAAAATAACATATATGTCGGGTAAACTTAAATCGAGGGAAGGTTGTTTAAGTGTTCCGAATTTTACAGGTAATGTTGTTAGAAAAAATAAAATAGAAGTTGAGTATATCGATATAAACGGAAAAAAACAACTGCTTAAAACTCACGGTTTTGAATCAATAACCGTTCAACATGAAATAGACCATTTGGATGGTTTTGTTTTCCTTGATAAAGTATCATCACTGAAAACGGATGTCTTTAAAAGAATATAGTTTAAATCCTCCAATTCCCAAACTTCAAGATCAAAAAAATTTGACAAAATAAACTGAAATATGCTATAAATCAGCCAACGAGCTTCCTCCGCTAAAGGCAGAAATGCACAGCGAATACGAGGAGGCATTCTTTTTTTAAGAGATATTTTATGCGAAATATAAATAAAGTTTCATTTAATAAACAACCGAAAACGTCTGAGGAATTAATCCAACAACTTAAAGATAGAGGAATGATAATAGAAGATGAAGATTTTGCAAAAGAAATCTTATCAAAAGTAAGTTATTATCGTTTATCTGGTTATTGGTTTAAATATCAAAATAAAAGCAAGGCGAATGTTTCAAATATAAAAAAAACGGAACTTGAAAATTTTTCTAAAAAAATAACTTTTGAAAATATATCTGATATTTATAAATTTGATAGTAAATTAAAATCTTTATGTTTTGATGCTTTAGAGAAAATAGAAATTTCTGTAAATACCGTAATAAGTGATTATATGTGTAATAAATACGGTGCTTATTGGTTTTTAGATAAAAACAATATTGAAACTATAAAATACAGAAAGAAAAAAGAAGATAGTAGTATTGAAGAGATAATAGTGTTTTCTTATGATAAACTTATTGAACAAATAGAGAAAGATATTCAAAAAAATAACAAAGCACCATTTATTAGAAGTTTTTACAGCAAGTATAGTGATAAGTTTCCACCATATTGGATTATTTCTCAAGTTATTACTTTTGGTACTATTTCAAAAATATATTCCGCCATATCTTATGATAACAGAAAAGAAATTTCCAAGAGATTAAATTTTAATGAAGCATTTTTAAATATGAACTTAAAAGCATTATCACATGTTAGAAATATTTGTGCTCATTACAGTAGATTGTGGAATAATAAAAACAGTTTAACGCCTGCAAATATAAAATTTAACAGAGTAGAAAAAAATAGTATATATAACTATACTTTTCATACAAGAATAAGTAATGATAGAACAATATTTCCCGTAATTTATACAATAGCTTTATTTTTAATAAATTTATATCCTAAATCAAAATGGGTTTCGTTAGTAAGTGATAAGATAACAGAATATCAGAACAAAACAAATAACTTAGTTTCTTTTGAAAATATGGGATTCCCTGATAATTGGCAAGAACTACCACTATTCAAAAATATGTTAGAGAATAAATAATTAAATAAAAATAATGTCCAAAACTATATATTTTAGATTAATTTTTCTCTTTAAAACCTTTAATACTTTTTAACAAATTAAAATCCAATTCAAATGAGGTATAGCATTTTTTTTTGATTTTTTATATCAATTTATTGTATCATATCAAAGATAAAATATTATTTTTAAGGAGATATAAAAATGGCAAGAAAACCTCTTATGGCAGGAAACTGGAAAATGAACAAAACCATACCGGAAGCTGTTGCTATGGTAAAGGAATTAAAAGGCAAAATTGCTGGTGTTAAAGATGTTGATGTTTTGATTTGTCCTACATTTACCGCAATTGCAGCTTTGGCAAACGAAGCTAAAGGTTCAAATATAAATATCGGTGCACAAGATATTTTCTGGGAAGCAAAAGGTGCTTTTACGGGAGAAATTGCTCCTAATATGTTGGTTGATGCAGGTTGTACTTATGTAATAATCGGTCATTCCGAAAGAAGACAATATTTCGGTGAAACAAACGAAACGGTAAATAAAAAAGTAAAGGCTGCTTTGGCAAACGGTTTAATTCCGGTAGTTTGTGTAGGGGAAACTTTAAAAGAAAGAGAAGATGATGTTACATTTAAAGTTATCGAATCACAAATAAGGGAAGGTTTAAAAGATTTATCAAAAGAAGATGCCGCAAAAATAGTTATAGCTTATGAACCTGTTTGGGCAATAGGAACAGGAAAAACCGCGACTCCAGACCAAGCACAGGAAGTTCATGCATTTGCAAGAAAAGTCTACGGTGAAATGTATGGTGATGCTTGCCAACAGGTAAGAATTCTTTACGGAGGTTCCGTAAAACCGGATAACGTTAAAGAACTTATGAAAAAAGAAGATATCGACGGTGGTTTGGTAGGCGGAGCAAGTTTAAAAGCCGATTCTTTTGAAGCTTTAGTAAAATTTAACAACTAATAAATTGCAAAGCAATTTTGGTTATAGGTTTTTAGGTTATAGGGTTATAAGTTATTTTTTAGTTTTTGTTGTTCAACCTATAACCTCATAACCCTATAAACTTATAACTCATAAAAAAGGACTAAAAAAATGAATGAAAACAGAGCAAATAATCCAATATTAACAAATGTATCAAACAGACATATTCATTTATCAAAAGATGATATGGAAGTATTGTTCGGAAAAGGGCATACCTTAACAAAAATAAAAGATTTGGTTCAACCCGGCGAACATGCCTGTGATGAAACCGTTACAATACAAGGTCCTAAAAGAACAATAGAAAAAGTAAGAGTGCTCGGACCGTTGAGAAAACAAACTCAGGTGGAAATTTTTGTAACCGATGCTATAAGGTTAGGGGTAAAACCTTGCATAAGGTTATCAGGGGATTTGGCAGGTTCCGAACCTATAAAAGTTATAGGTCCTGCAGGTTCAATTGACTTAAAAGAAGGTTGCATAGTTGCAAAAAGACATATCCACTTTACAACAAAAGATGCAGAGTTTTACGGTGTAAAACACGGTGATAAATTAAAGTTAAAAACCGAAGGTGAAAGAGGGCTTGTTTTTGATAATGTCATTGCAAGGGTAAGTGATAAAATGGCGCTTGAATGTCATTTGGATATGGAAGAAGCAAATGCCGCAGGTGTTAAAAACGGAGATAAACTTTTTATATTATAACGGAAAAATATATGAAAATAGCATTCGGTTGCGACCATGCCGGTATCAAAATAAAAGAACAAATTATAAAATTTGTCGAAAATTTAGGTCATCAGGTTATTGATTGCGGAACTTTCAGCGAACAAAGTTGCGACTATCCGGATTTTGCATTTAAAGTTGCACAATCTGTTGCACAAAAAACTGCGGATAAAGGCATTTTAATTTGCGGAACGGGTATCGGTATGAGCATTGCAGCAAATAAAGTTAAAGGTATTAGGGCGGCGGTTTGTTGGAATAAAGAAACGGCAGCTCTTATTGCACAACATAACAATGCAAACATTATTTGTGCCGGTGCAAGGTTTGCTTCCGCAGATGAAATTTGTTCTTGGATAAAAATATTTCTTGAAACAAAATTTGAAGAAAGACATTTGAAAAGGATAAATAAAATCACCAATCTTGAAGATTAGAAGATTGGATGATTGGAAGAAAAAAAGGATGTCATTGCGAGCCGATGTAATCGGCGTGGCAATCTGTGTTGGTTGTCGTTTGCAGTTTAGTTGTATTTTTGTTTTTTGGAAGTTTGTAGTTGTTGTTAAACTCTCAGCTCTCAGCTGAAAACACTTTAGTGTTTGGCTCAGCTCTAAGCTGTAGTTATAAATTATCTGTTTTTGGAATCCTATGTGGAATAGGATGGTTTTAGGGGAATAAAAACCCTAAATCAAGATGAGTCCAAAAGCGGCCATTTAGGTAGAAAATATTGGGAAGTCATGAGCCCGGTATTTTCTACCAAATGTTCCGTGTATTCTTTTTTTAGAATAATATTCTATTTTGAGAATTACTGAACTACGGCTGTTATTGGTTATACCCTCATCTTGAATAACCGACAACAGCCGTTTTTTTATGTCCATAAACAGATTTTTAAAACTGTTTATGGACTTTTTTTATTTTCAAAATTCCAATGAGGGGGAATTTTTATGAAAGCTTGTTTTATGGGGCTTGGTTATATAGGTTTACCAACAGCAATTATTGCCGCAAAAAACGGTATTAAAGTTATCGGTTGTGATATCAATCAAAAAGTTGTTGATATGACAAACAAAGGTATTTTGCATATAGTAGAACCTAATTTGGAACAATATCTTAAAGAAGTAGTAACAGACAAAAGTTTAAAAGCAGTAACAAAGCCCGAAACATCCGATGTTTACTTAATAGTAGTTCCTACACCGTTTAAAGGAAATCACGAGCCGGATATTTCTTATGTTCAGTCTGCAACGGAAATGGTAATTCCTTTATTAAAAGAAAACGATTTGTTTATTATAGAATCAACATCACCCGTCGGAACAACCGACCTTATGACAAAACTAATTTTCTCAAAAAGACCTGAATTAAAGAATAAAATTTATATAGCATATTGTCCTGAAAGAGTGTTACCCGGCAATGTTATTTACGAACTTGAACATAACGATAGAGTTATCGGGGGGATAAATGCTCAATCTACAGAAAAAGCAATATCCTTTTATTCAAAATTTGTTAAAGGGAAATTGCATAAAACAAATGCCAAAACTGCAGAAATGTGCAAACTTACAGAAAATTCCAGCAGAGATGTTCAAATAGCATTTGCAAACGAACTTTCAATTATTTGTGAAAAAGCAGGTATAAATGTTTGGGAATTAATATCGTTGGCAAACAAACATCCTCGAGTAAATATTTTAAATCCCGGTTGTGGTGTAGGGGGCCATTGCATCGCTGTTGATCCTTACTTTATAACGGCAGATTTTCCCATAGAATCACAATTAATAGCAAAAGCAAGAGAAATAAATAACTATAAAGCTTTTTGGTGTGCAGAAAGAATACAAAACGAAGCATTAAAATTTGAATTACAAAATAACAGAAAGCCGAAAATTGCTTTAATGGGGCTTGCATTTAAACCGAATATAGACGATTTAAGAGAATCTCCCGCACAACATATAGTCAGCAGAGTTTTGGAAAGTTGTAACGAATGTGAAATATTTATAGTTGAACCTTATGTTACCGAACATAAAATATTTAAACTTACAGACTATAAAGAAGCTTTTGACAAGGCAGATATCGTCGCAATCTTGGTAGCCCATAACCAGTTTAAAGATTTTTCTAAAGATATACAAAACAAAGTGATATTAGATTTCTGTGGAGCAACAAATAAGGTTATTAGGTGATAATGTTATCGAATTATTGGTTGTTTTGTAGTTTGCAGTTTAATTTGTCATCCCGTACTTGATACGGGATCCAAGTTGTTAATTTGTTCTTTAAAAATATTTTCTCTTTTTTCTGTATTGGAATGTTTTAAAAATTCTCTTTTTCGCGCTCAGTATCGCCATTCGTTTGAAATTTTTAAAGCCGTCCGTTAACTCCAAATTTTTGGACGACCTAATGTAACCAAAAATTTCTCTACATAACGGACTAAAAAACTTTGAAATTTATAGTTTTTTACTCTAAAAATTTCTGCACTCATAGACGGCTTTAAGTCGTGCTTCAAAAGAAATTTTTAAAACTTCTTGTGAAGAAAAATATTTTTAAAGGTTGTTTGTCGTGTCATTCTGAACTTCGGATGATTGACTCTTACAAGGTGAGCCAACCTTCCGTGTAACAACTATGATTCAGAATCTATTTTATAAATTTTGCGGAGCAAATTCCGCTTAGTTGTTAAGACCGAAAGCTTTGTAAGTGAGACGAAGAATTTTTAAATTGCAGTGTATAGGAATATTAGCAAAGCGATGGAGTACATAAGATTTAAAAATTCAAAGTCGGAACTAAAATATTTCGGTCGTTATATTAGGAATAATATGAAAAAGGTAATGTTAATTTTCGGAACTCGTCCTGAAGCCATAAAAATGGCACCATTGGTAAAGCAGTTCCAAAAAGATACTAAAAATTTTAAAACAATAGTGTGTGTAACAGCACAACATAGACAAATGTTAGACCAAGTCCTAAACTTGTTTGAAATTAAACCGGACTACGACTTAGACATTATGCAACAAGGTCAAGATTTATACGATATTACTTCCCGTGTATTAACAGGTATAAAACAAGTTTTAATTTCAGAAAAGCCGGATGTTGTTTTAGTTCATGGTGATACCACTACAACAATGGCAGCATCTCTTGCGGCATTTTATCAACAAATACCGGTAGGGCATGTAGAGGCAGGTTTAAGAACAAACAATATTTATAGCCCGTTTCCGGAAGAAATAAACAGACAAATAACAGGAAGAATATCAACTTACCATTTTGCACCTACACCTTTAAGCAAACAAAATTTACTTAAAGAAAATGTTAATGATAAAAATATTTTTGTTACAGGTAATACGGTTATAGATGCTTTATATTGGGTGGTAGATAAAATTAAAAATAATAAAAATTTACAACAAGAACTTTCACAACAAATATTAAATTTTGGTTACGATGTTAATCGACTTAATAACAATAAAAAACTTGTTTTAATAACAGGGCACAGAAGAGAAAATTTCGGTGACGGTTTTATTTCAATATGTAAAGCAATTAAAACATTAAATAAAAAATATCCAAATGTAGATTTTGTTTATCCGATGCACTTAAATCCAAATGTTCGTAAACCGATAAAACAAGTTTTTGGTAAAGAACAACCTAAAAATATGTTTTTTATAGAGCCGATTGATTATTTGCCTTTTGTATATCTAATGGAAAAATCTTATTTAATTCTTACTGACAGCGGGGGAATACAGGAAGAAGCTCCGGGGCTTGGTAAACCGGTTTTAGTAATGCGAAACACAACTGAACGACCTGAAGCGGTAGATGCTGGAACAGTAAAACTTGTAGGAACGGATTACAATAAAATAATTCAAGAAACTTCAAAACTTTTAGAAGATGAACAATATTACAATTCAATGAGCAAAGCCACTAACCCTTATGGTGATGGCAAAGCTTGTGGAAGAATTATTGAGAGCTTGAAAAACTAAACACCAAAAATTATTAATAATATTTGTTAGAAATATCAAGTTTATATGTATTGAAAAAAGATAATGAAATAGAAGAAAAGTTTAGAGAAATAGTTTTAAATAAGAATTATGAGTAATAATAAATTATAGAACAGGATTTTGTAAAAAAATAATGATTGTAGTAAAAAATAAAACATTACATTTTTTTTCGTTGTGGTTACTAATAGCTTTATTAACGATTGTAATATTTATAACTATACCTTTTGGAAATTTTCAAAGAACGGATTTTAATGTTTTTGTAACATTTGCTGTTAACGGTTTTTTGTGGATATGTTTGCTAATAAAAGAAGCTAATAAATATTCATATTCTCTTATGATGATGCATTGGCTTTTTTGTTTTTTATTTTTCTTTGTAGCTCCAATAGTTCAATTCGCAAATAATTTTTTCCCTTGGGTAAATGCTCTTTCTTCTGATTCTATAACAAAAGCAAATATATATTTAACTTTTTGGACTTTTTTTGTAATTTTAGGACATTCATTAAAAATAAAACCGTACAAAAATAAGACTATATTTTATTTTAAAAGAAATAAAAAACTGTGGTATTTAACATTGTTTTTAACATTTATGAGTGTTCTTATTATGATATATCGTTTAAAAACGGCCGGTTTTTCAAATTTATTATCAAGAGGAACTGCAAGTATTCATTATAGTGATCTTTCTTCAATTTCATTAATACTTAATAAAGTTTTACAGGCTATATCTTATTTTGCCGTTATTTTTTCTTTTATTAATGAAAAAATAAATAAAAGAGGAAAAATTTTTATAATAATTGCATTTGCAACATTATTAATTTCTTATTTTCCATCTTCATTATCTCGTAATGCAGCGGGTGTTGTTTATTTTGGTTTACTACTAACAATGTCAAGTTATATGAAAAAAAATAAAAATTTTCTTGTTTTGTTTTTAAGTTTATTTATAATAATTTTTCCTTTTCTTAATGCTTTTCGTAGAGCTTCTTTTTATGATGTAGACATTATTATGTATTTAAAAAATATTGTTAACAATATATCAAATATTTGGATGGCTAATAGTTATGATGCATACACCATGTTAAATGTTGTTATGGAGTATATAAATATAAATGGTAATACGTTTGGACACCAATTATTAGGTGTTTTTTTCTTTTTTATTCCAAGAACATTATGGCTATCTAAACCTATTGGTAGTGGAGCTTTTGTTTCCGGAAATTCTTTGTGGAATTTTACAAATGTATCCTGTCCTTTACCTGCAGAGGCTCTTATAAATTTTGGAATTACAGGATTAATTATTTTTGCAATATTTGTTGGATTTATTTGTAAAAAAATAGATTCTTTTTATTGGAAGAATATAGATGTATCAGGAGAACAAATTAATAAATTTGAATTAATTTATCCTGTTTTATTAATGTTTTTCTTTTTTATGTGTAGAGGAGATTTATTATCTTCAACAGCATATATGATTGCATATATTATTGTATGGTATATATTAATAAAATTTATAAATATCAATATAAAAATAAAAAATTTTAACTAATGTAATCAAAAGGAATAAAAAATGATAGACATAAAACAACTACAACAGGTAGAACTAAAAATACTCGAACAATTTGTAAATATCTGTAATAAAGAAAATTTACAATATTATGTTGTTGGTGGAACATTACTAGGGGCAGTTCGTCATAAAGGTTTTATTCCTTGGGATGACGATATTGATGTAAGTATGCCCAGAGAAGATTACGAGAAGTTTTTGAAAGTTGCACAAAAACATTTGCCCGAACCATATTTTTTGCAAACTCATTTTACGGATAAAGAATATCCTGCTAATTTTGCAAAAATAAGAAATTCCAATACAACATTTATAGAATCAAGTCTCAGTAAATGCAATATTAATCATGGTGTATATATAGATATTTTTATTTTGGATTATTATCCTATAAATAAAATACATTTTTTATCATTTAGCTTAAAAAATACTATTCTAAAATTTAGAATTAGTGCTGCATTTAATTTAAAAAATATTCATTATCCATTGCACAAAAAAATAATTCGTAAGTTTTTTTCCAATCTGTTAAAAATTCTATATCCTAATATTAAATCTGCTATAAAAAATAGAGATAATTTATTCAAATCTATCAAAAAAAGTTCACTAATTACTAATCATTGTGGAGTTTGGAGAGAAAGAGAAATATCACCGGTAGAATGGTTTGGTAAAGGAACAGAACTTCAATTTGAAAATCTAACAGTAAAAGCACCAAAAGAATATGATAAATATTTAACTCAAATATACGGTGATTATATGAAATTACCGCCTAAAGAAAAACAAGTTGCACATCATTATACAGATATCATTGATTTAGAAAATCCATATACAGAATATACAAAAAAAGGAAATAAATAAATGAGTAAATTAAAAAATTATGGAATCATATTAGCATCAGGAACAGGTAGCAGATATGGTGCAGATATTCCAAAACAATTTATAAAAATTGCAGGTAAAACAATATTGGAACATACCATAGAAATTTTTGAAAAATCTTCAAATATTGATGAGACAATTATTGTTATTACTCCTGAATATAGACTTAAAGCAGAAGATATTTTATTAAAAAATAATTACAAAAAAGTTTCAAAAATATTAAATGGTGGAGAAACAAGAAAAGAAAGTTCTTACATAGGTATAAGTTCAATAGATGACGAAGAAGCAAATGTAATTATACACGATTGTGCAAGACCTTTTTTAACACAAAGAATAATAGATGATTGTATTAAAGCTTTAGAAAAATATAATGCAATAGATGTTGCAATACCGTCAGCAGATACAATTATAAAAATAAAAGACAACATTATTGAAAACATTCCTAATAGAGCAGTATTGAGAAGAGGACAAACACCGCAATGTTTTAAACTTTCGTTAATAAAAAAAGCACATGAGCTTTCAAAAGATGATAAAAATTTTACTGACGATTGCGGATTGATAGTTAAATACAATTTGGGAGAAGTTTATGTAGTTGAGGGCGATACCGAAAATATAAAAGTAACATACCCAAGTGATATCTTTATGGCAGATAAATTGTTTCAAATAAGAAGTAATTTATATCCTGCAAATATAGGTTTAGAAAAACTAAAAGATAAAGTAATAGTGATATTCGGTGGAACAAGTGGAATAGGAGAAGCAACTGCAAACCTTGCAAAAAAATATAAAGCAAAAGTTTATACACCATCATTAAGAAATGATTGTGATATTACAAATTATGAACAAATAGAAAAATATTTAAAAAAAGTTTTTGAAGAGAATAAAAAAATAGATTATGTAATAAATTCTGCAGGAATATTAAGTATGGGAAAACTTGTTGAAAGAAAAATAGAAGATATTCAAAAAGATATAAACATAAATTATACCGGTTCAATAAATGTAGTAAAAGCAGCAATACCATATATAAAACAATCAAAAGGTTCAATGCAGTTATATGCTTCAAGCAGTTATACAAGAGGAAGAGCATTATATTCAACTTATTCATCGACAAAAGCAGGGATAGTAAATTTGGTTCAAGCATTAGCGGAAGAACTATATAGTGAAGATATTAGAATAAATGTGATAAACCCCGAAAGAACAGCAACACCGATGAGATTTAAAGCATTCGGAAAAGAACCGGAAGGAAGTTTATTACAACCTGAAAAAGTAGCGGAAGCGTCACTAAAAACTTTACTTTCAGATTTAACAGGACAAGTTATTGATGTAAAAAGAGGTTAAAAAAGAAAAAGAAAAATAAAAATGGAACATAATGATTTAATCAGTGTAATTATCCCAGTATACAATGTTGATAAATATTTATCTCGTTGTATTGATAGTGTTATTAATCAAACATATAAGAATTTAGAAATAATACTTATTGATGATGGTTCTACAGATAATAGCGGAAAAATATGCGATGAATATGCATTAAAAAATAATAGAATAATAGTAATACACAAACAAAATGAAGGCGTATCATCTGCAAGAAATACAGGACTTAATATTGCAACAGGTAATTATATCGGATTTGTTGATAGTGATGATTATATAGAACCTGATATGTATGAAGTTTTATACAATTTATTGATAAAAAATGAAGTTGAAGTTTCTTGTTGCGATTATTTTGTTTTTAGTAGGAAAGAAAAAAAATATGTTCAAAGTTTAGATAATACCATAAATGGAATTTTATATATTAATGAAATATTGAACACAAAAAGTGGACATGGTGGTTTTTTATGGAATAAATTATATAGTAAAAATTTAATAGGAAATATTCAATTTGATGAAACATTGATATTTGGTGAAGATTATGTTTTTGTGATAGACGTTTTTATGAAAGCAAAAAAAATTGCCTTTTGTAAAGATGCTAAATATTATTATTGCTATAATCCAAATAGTGTAACAAAAAGAAAATTTTTCAAAAAAAAATACTTAAAACATATAGAATTCTATGATAAATTAATTAATTACTGTAAAAAAAATCATTTAAAAATAGGATATAAAAAATATAAAACAAGACAGCTATGTTGGATTATTTCTTTTTTGTCTTGGATTGCAGAAGAAAAATCAATAATGGAAAAAAAAAGTTTAGAAATATTATTGAAATATGCAAGAAAAAATTTATTTTATTGTTTATTTGGAACATTTGGAATTAAATCAAAATGTTTTTTAATTGTGAGTTGTATAAATTTCAATTTAGCAAGTAAAATTTATAGATTGATGTTAAAATTAAAGGTAATAAAATAAAAATTTTTAATAAAAAATAAAGTTTCAATAACAAAAATAAAAAAGATATTTGTGGAGTAAATAAAAAGTGAATAATAAAGATTTAATAAGTGTAATCATACCGATATACAATGTTGATAAATATTTGTCTCGTTGTATTGATAGTGTTATTAATCAAACATATAAAAATTTGGAGATAATATTAGTAGATGATGGTTCAACCGATAATAGCGGCAAAATTTGTGATGAATATGCATTAAAAGATACCAGAATAAAAGTAATACACAAGCAAAATGGAGGTGTATCATCTGCAAGAAACGTTGGACTTGATATTGCAAAAGGTGAATATATAGGTTTTATTGATAGTGATGACTACATAGAATCTGATATGTATGAGTTCTTATATGATTTACTTATAAAAAATAATACTGAGATATCTTGTTGTAATAAATTTGATTTTAATAGTATTACCAACAAATACTTACCAGATAAATGCTTTCCGAAAGAAGGTATTTTATCTTTAAATGAAGTATTGCAAGATATAGGTGGAGGCTTTCATATAGTTACAAAAATTTTTAATAAAAACTTAATAAATAATATTCGTTTTAACGAAAAATTTGCCATTGGTGAAGATTTATTGTTTTGTTTCAAAGTTTTAAAAAATAGTAAGAAAACAATATTTAAAAATATAGCAAAATACTATTATTACAATAATCAAAATAGTGTTATACGAAAAAAAGTTTTTAAAAGAAAATTTTTATGTGTAATTACTATTCATAATCACATCATAAATTATGCTAAAAAAAATAATTTATTATTTGCATATAAAAAATTTACTAAATATAAAATAAATTGGATTATATCTTTTCTAATCAGAATGATAGAGGATAATAGTATTAATGAAAACAAATATAGTTTGAATTTTTTATTGAAGTGTGCAAAAAAAAATATGATGTATATATTTTTTTGCAACATAAGTATTTTAAGGAAATGTTTTATTTTAATTGCTTGTATAAATTTTAATTTGGCAAGTAAAATTTATAGATTAATATTGAAACTAAAGAGAAAAAAATGAAAGATACCAATGCTTTAATAAGTGTAATAATACCGGTATATAATGTTGAACAATATTTGAGACAATGTATAGATTCTGTTATTAATCAAACATATAAAAATTTAGAAATAATTCTTATAGATGATGCTTCTACCGATAATTGCGGAAAAATATGTGATGAATATGCATTAAAAAATAATAGAATAATAGTAATACACAAACAAAATGAAGGCGTATCATCTGCAAGAAATGTAGGATTAAAAATTGCAAAAGGTGATTATATTGGATTTGTAGATAGTGATGATTATATAGAACCTGATATGTATGAAGAATTATACAATACAGCAATGAAAACAAATACAAAGTTAGTTGTTTGTAATTATTTAAGAGGAAATCAAAATAATTGGATAGTAAACGGAGATTTTCCTAATAAACATATTTTAACAATACCAGAAACTTATAGCTATCTCTATAAATGTGAAAATGTTTATACAAAACTGTTTAATAAGGATATTATTAAAAATATTTTTTTTGATGAAAACATAGCTTTTGGAGAGGATAGATTATTCTATATGGAAGCTTATAAAAGAGTTGATAAAGTTGGATGTTTACCAAGTGCTAAATATTATTACAGAAAAACTATAAATTCTGCTACAAATTGTCGTCATTTCAAAAAAAACTTTTTAGGCTTTATTGATGTTTTAACTTTAGAAATGGATTTTGCTGAAAAAAACAATCTAATTGATTTAAAAAATTTTTTATATAAAGGACAAATCAATATAGCAACAAAATGGCTTACATTTATTGCAGAAGAAAATAACCCTGATATTGAAAGTGCAAAAAAACTTTTAAAATATATCAGGGGAAATTTATTAAATTTTTTAAAATCAAAAGCAACATTTAGTAAAAAAAGTTTTATTTTAATTGCCTGTATAAATTTTAATTTAGCAAGCTTAATTTACAAACAATTGTTAAAAATAAAGGTAATAAAATGAAAAAAATAGGAATATTAACACATTATTATAAAAGTGATAATATTGGTGGACTTTTACAGGCTTATGCATTACCTTATATTTTAAACAAATATTCTTATAAATCTGAACAAATATCTTTTGATTTCAATGTATATAGGACTTATAACAGAGAAAAATATAATGAACTATTTGTAAATAAAAATTCAAAAATTACACTAAAAAAAATAATTAAATATCCTTTTCGTAAGGTTAAAAATTTTATTGTAAAAAACTTAGTATTAAAAAAGATTTATTTGCAGGATATTATTTTAAAAGGAAAAATAGATTTGCAAAATAATATTATAAAAGAATTTGAAGAATATATATTACATTCTGATCAAATTTATACAATTCCGAATATATATAATACTAATAAATTTTATGATGCTTTCATAATAGGAAGCGATCAAGTTTTCTCTTCATATTTGTTGTTTATAAATGTATTTTATGGAGAATTTGTAAATGAAGATAAACCTGTTATTTCTTATGGAGCAAGTACTAATTTAACTAAATTTCCTCCAAAAGCAGAAAAATTGTTTGCTGATAAACTTCAACGATTTAATGCAATTAGTGTTAGAGAAAAAACACTTAAAGAATACATTGAATCTATTACCGATAAAAAGGTTACAGTTGTATTGGACCCTACATTTTTACTGACACCTAAAGAGTGGTTGAAGGTATCTAATCCACAAATAATTCCTAACAAAAAGTATATTTTTTGTTATTTTTTGGGCAGTAAATCCGTTTGGCAAAGAAAAGTTGCACAAGCTTATGCTGATAAATATGGATATGAAGTTATTCATTTGCCATATATAATGAGAAATATCCGTTCAGCAGATAAATATTTAAAAGGACAAGATAGATACGATGTTGGACCAAGAGAATTTATTTCTTTGATTAACAATGCAGAATGTATATTTACAGATTCATTTCATGGAATGGTTTTTTCCATTAATTTTAATAAAAAATTTTATGTGTTTAATAGAGATGATAAATCAGGAAATTTATCAATGAATGCAAGAATTACAGATATGCTTGATATGTTAGGACTTTCTTCATGGTATATTACAGATGAAAAAGCAATTTTAGATAACAATGTAATTGACTATACACAAGTAAATAAAATTTTAAAAGAAGAAAAAGAAAAGTCAATTAAATGGCTATTAAATGCTTTAAGTATGAATATTTAATATGTAAATTTTTATTTATAAAAAATGAAATGAAAATTACTGAAAATAGACGAATATTTTTAAATATTATCTTTACTTACGGAAGATCGTTACTTTCTATTGTAGCTTCATTGTTTATAAGCCGTTGGGTATTGATGGCTTTAGGACAAGTTGATTATGGCTTATTCGGTGTAATTGGTGGTATGATTGTTTTTGTTCAATTTGTTAATAATGTTTTAGCAGGAGCAACAGCAAGGTTTTATGCTTTTTCAATAGGAGAAGCTAAAAAAAATATTGAACAAGGACTTGATAATTGTCGTAAATGGTTTAATACTGCACTCACTATCCATACAATACTGCCTTTATGTCTAATTATAGTTGGTTATCCCTTAGGAAAATGGGCTATTCTTAACTGGCTTACAATTCCGCCTGATAGAATAGAAAGTTGTTTATGGGTATGGCGATTTACTTGTTTTTCTTCTTTTGTTGCAATGGTAAATGTCCCATTTATGGCAATGTTTACTGCTAAACAATATATTGCAGAATTAACAATATATTCAATGGCAGTTACCATACTTAATATAACATTTGCATATTTTATGGTAACACATTCTGGAGAATGGCTTACAGAATATGCTTTGTGGATGTGTGCAATGTCGGTTATTCCTCAAATTATTATTTGTATTAGAGCAAATTGTATTTTTAAAGAATGTAAAATTGTTTGGCAATATTTAGGAAATATATTGTATTTAAAGAAACTTGGTTCTTATGCAGGGTGGAATTTTTTTGGAACACTTGCAGGCCTTCTAAGAACACAAGGAATTTCTTTATTAATAAATAAAGCTTTTGGACCAAGAGTTAATGCATCAATGCATATTGCACATCAAGTTAATAATGGTACTTCTACACTTGCCAGTGCATTATTAAAGGCTTTTTCTCCTGCAATTATTACCGCATGTGGAGCAAAAGATTATAAAAGAATGACAACCCTTGCTTTTGAAGCTTGTAAATTCAGTACACTATTAGCTCTTATTTTTATTATTCCAGTTGCTTTAGAATTACCTGAAGTTATTAGAGTATGGCTTAAAACTCCACCACCATTTACGGTTGGGCTTTGTTATTTAATGTTGGTTTATTATATTTGTGATGTTTGGACAACGGGAAATATGATTGTTGTTAATGCAAGTGGAAAAATAAAACAATATCAAATTACATTAGGGGCTATTTCTCTTTTTACTATACCTACTGCAATATTAGCCGTATATTTAGGTTGTAATGTTTATTCTATAGGAATAATACTTGTTATTTCAATCTTATTGAATTCTGTAGGAAGAATATATTTTGCTCAGAAATTATTGAATATGTCTGCTATTCGTTGGATTAGAGAAGTTATGTTACCGATTATTTTTACAACTATTGTTTGTAGTGCAATAGGTTATTTACCACATTTGTGGTTTAATACGGGTATATTAAGAATAGTTATAACAACTTTTGTTGTAGAATTTGTTTTGTTTCCATTTGTTTGGTTTTTTGTGCTAACTTTAGAAGAAAAAAATTTTATATATTCAAAAATTAAAATACTTATAAATAAAATTTTTAAGATGTAATTATATTGGAATTTGTTAAAAAGCTTTTACATAAAAATCGGAGAATGATATATGAATCAAAGAAATATAGGACTTGATTTTCTTAGATTATTGGCAATGTTTATGGTTGTTTTAATTCATGTAAATAATTTTGGAGGTTTATTACAAAATAAATTTTTTTCTATAGATTTTTTACCTATATATTTATTTGAATCTTTAGGTATAGTTGCCGTAAATTGTTTCGTTTTGATTTCGGGATTTTTTTTAATAAAACAAGATTTTAGATTGAAAAAACTGGTAGCTTTAATTACAGAAATAACATTTTATACACTTCTTTTATTTACAATAGCAGTTATAATAAAAACTCCTATGGATCTCAAAATTATTATAAAAGGTTTATTTAAAATATTATTAGGTCGTAATTGGTTTATAACTTGTTATATAATGCTTTATATTTTATTTCCGTTTATAAATAAATTTATTCATTCTTTATCTTTAAAACAAAAACATATTTTTGCAATTATTACAGTTTTATTGTTTTGCATGTGGACATTTGTCCCTCAGGTAAATCAAAAATCAACATGTAACGGATATACTATTTTATGGTTATTGGTTTTGTATTATTTCGGGGGATACATTCGTATAGTATTTGTTGAAGGAGAATGTAAAAATTTATTCAATAAAATATCAAGATTTTCAGGATATGGGTATATTATTTGTTCTTTAATTACATTAGCATTATGCATATTGCTAAATCTTGTCGGTAGAAATGTGTGGTATGCATTAGCTTATAATAAAATCTTTGTATTTTTTTCGGCAATTTGTTTATTTATTTTTATGTATAAAACAAATATAAAAATTCTATTTTTACAAAAATTAATTTTATTTTTTGCACCGGCTTCTTTTGGAGTTTTTTTGATATCTACAAATATGTTTTTTGTACAATATCAGAGACAATTATTAAACAAAGATTTTTTTTTACAATCTTTTAATATGCCATTAATGGTTTTAATATGTGCAGCTGCTATTTATATTGTTTGTCTACTAATTTCTTCATTATTCCACAAAAGAATTTTTAATTTTTCCGATAAATATTTATATCCATTAGTAGAAAAAGTTTATATTTATATTGATAAGAAATTATTTGGTAAATTAAATTCATCCTCAACGAAAAAATGAAGATTAAAAAATTATTAAATTCAAAATTAAAAATTTTAAATAGAAGTTGATTATATTGAAGATTATGAAAGAATTTTAAAGTTTGTAAAAGGAATAGATTAAATTTAACATGAAAAAAAATATTTTAATTTTTTTAAATACTTATTTGCCAGGATATAAATCCGGTGGACCAGTTCAGGCGGTAGCAAATCTTATTGAAGCGTTGCATGAACATTATAATTTTTTTGTTGTTACAAGAGACAGAGATTACAAAGATATTCAAGCATATACTAATATCAAATACAATACTTGGAACCAAATTGGTAATGCACAAGTAAGATATTTACATCCAAAAGAAATGAATTTAAAAGCTTATAAAAAAATTATTAAAGAAACGGAATTTGATTTATTATATCTACAATCTTTTTGGAATCCAAAATTTTCTATTTTACCATTAATAGCTTTTTGGTTAATTAAAAAAAATAAGCCAATTTTAATTCATCCGAGAGGAGAATTTTTTGAAGGAGCATTATTTAAAAAGGCTTTAAGGAAAAGATGTTTATTGTGTGCCTTTAACATATTGAGATTATATAAAAAGTTTTATTTTAATGTTTCTACTAAAAGTGAAAAAGAAGCTGTTATTAATATATTTAAAGAAATAACCGGAAATAAAATATTTATATCATCAGATTTACCTAAAAAAGTAAGAAATTTTGAACCTATTATTTCAAATGATAAAGATATTAAATTAGTTTATTTGTCAAGAATAGAATCTCATAAAAATACATTAGAACTAATAAAACAAATATCGTTACTAAATATACCTGTACAATTAGATATTTATGGTGTGCCTACTAATGAGTTATATTGGCAGAAATGCGATGAGGAAATAAAAAAATCTGTTAATGCAAAAATAAATTATAAAGGAAAAATTGCTCACAATGAAGTTATAAATGTTTTAAAAAACTACGATTTATTTTGTCTGTTTACAAAGGGAGAAAATTTTTGTTATGCAATACATGAGGCTCTTTCTTCAGGCTTACCTGTTTTGATTAGTAATAAAACACCTTGGCATAAAATGGCTGAATATAATGCCGGTTGGGAAATACCATTAGAAAAGCCTGAATTAATAAACGAGAAAATAATTGAGTATTACAATAAAACAGACGAAGAAAAGTTAGCAATGCATAAAGGAGCATTGCAATATGCAACAGATGTTTCTAATGATAAACAAATTTTAGAAGACAATATAAAAATGTTTGAAAGTATTATGGGTAATAACAAATGATTATTTCTTTTTGTGGAGATTTTTTACCGAAATATCCGGTAAAATTCAACAACACCAGTATTTTTATTGGGAATTTAGAATGTGCTTTTTCCGAACAGGAAATAAAATCTTATAAAGCATATTCTTGTATTTTGCCATTAGATAATATGGAAAATATAAATGGGTGTAATTTTGCAGCTTTAAGTTTGGCAAATAACCATTCTAATGATGCAAATAATTTTAATATTACTTATAAAATATTGAAAGAAAAATATCCTAATATTCAATTTTTTGGAACAAAAGAAAAACCTTTTGCTGTATTTGAAGATGTTGCTATTATCGGTTGTTTAGAAAAAAGTCGTAGTAGATGTAAATATATTTTTAAAGAAGAAGATGTTGTTAATCTTATTACAGATTTAAAAAATAAACATAAACAAATATATGTATATCCACATTGGGGAAAAGAGGGGGAATATACCCGTTATCCGTCACCTGCACAAATAAAACTTGCACATAAATGGATAGATTGTGGTGCAACAGGAATATTCGGTTCCCATTCGCATGTTTTTCAAGGAAAAGAAATTTATAAAAATAAACCTATTTATTATTCTTTAGGAAATTTCTTTTTCCCACATGAAGAATCAAAATTATATCCAAATACAGATACAAATATTGTTGTATCTGTAGAAGAAAATAATATAAAAGAACAGTTTTATAAATTTAATGAAGATAAAATCGAAGAAGATGATTATGAATCAAACAGAAATATTTTCAATTCTATTAGTGAGCAAATAAAAAATTTAAATTATTGGAAATGGGCAAATTTGATAGGAAGTTTTTATTTAACTAAAAATACAAAATCTTGGAAGATTCGTTTAAAAAAGAATTTCGCTAAAACTTTTCCGTTATTTTGTGTATGGAATTTATTACCTAAAACAATTTTGTTTAGAATTGCAAAAACATTTGGAAATAAGAAATGAAAAAGTTTTTAAAGAGTGTTGTTGAAAAAATACCTTATTGTATAGGAAAGTTTTTTGTTTTTGTTCCTTTTTCTTTTCGATTAGGAAAGCAATATACAAAAGATTTAAACTTAATAAAAAAATTTAACAAAGATAGAAAAGAAGAAGATTCTTTTATATTAAAGGGACTAAACGACATATTTAATTATGCTAAAAACAATTTTGCTTGTTACAACAATTTATATAAACAATCAGGTGTTTTTGATTTGGAAATAAAAACTTTTGAAGATTTTAAAAAGTTGCCTATTACAACTAAAGAGTTTTTTAAAAAGAATATTTCTGAATTTTCAGGAACATATAAATTAAATACAGGCGGAACAACAGGAACTCCATTTATGTTTTATATGGATAAAAATTGTTGGGCAAGAGAATGGGCTTATATGCACACTATTTGGAATAGTGTAGGTTATGATTATCGTATTCCTAAACTAACATTAAGGGGAAAAAATATCGGAAATAAAAGTTATGTTTATAATACGGTTCATAATGAATTTGTTTTAAATACATACAAACAATTTAACGATTTAAAAAAAGATGTTATTAGTTTAATGACAAAATATAATATTAAATTTATGCATGGTTATCCGTCGACGATATACAATTTTATATGTGAAGCTGAAAATAATTGTTCTAAAGAGGAATTAAATATATTGCTTGGAAATATAAAAGGATTGCTGTTATCGTCAGAATATCCACACGAGTATATGATAAATAAATTTAATGAACACAATTTAAAGTTTGTATCTTGGTATGGGCATAGTGAAATGTGTATATTGGCATACAACAAGGAAAATTTTAAAAATATTTATGAACCTTTTGGAAGTTATGGTTACTGTGAAGTTGATAACAATCATTTAATTGGAACATCGTATAGAAATTTTGATATGCCGTTAATTCGTTATGATACGGGAGATTTGGTTTCTGTTGTGGAAAATTCAAATTCCGGAAGATGTTTAAAATTTGCAATAAAAGAAGGCAGAAGTGCAGATTTTGTATTGGATAAAAATAATAACAAAATATCTTTAACAAGTCTTATTTTCGGGAGACATCATAAAATATTTGAATATGCAAAGTTTGTTCAAGTATCTCAAGAAATGCCCGGAAAAATAACATTATATGTTGTTCTTTCCAAAAAGACGGATAAACCATTAGAAGAAATGTTTGATATGACAAATATATTAATACAGTGTGAATATAGAATTATAGATAAACCTATTTTAACCAAAGCAGGAAAGTTTAAACTGAAGATTTGAAGATTGGAAGAATGGAAGTGTTGAGGGATGGAGGGATAGAAGGCTGGAGGTATGGAAACTTTTTACAAAGTAAAAAGTTGATAAATTGAGATGTAGAGAGGCATCTATACATCTAGTTATCCATACATCAATACATCAAAAATCGCAGAGCGATTTTTATAAGGAGTAACAATGAAACAAATAATACAAGATTTAAAAAATGGAAAAACTATTTTGGAAGAAGTGCCTGTTCCACAAGTTAAAGCCGGTTCTGTTTTAATTAAAACAACAGAAACACTGGTATCGTTAGGAACGGAAAGAATGCTTGTTGAATTTGGTAAAGCAAACTTAATTGATAAAGCTCGTCAACAACCGGATAAAGTTAAACAAGTGTTGGATAAAATGAAAACAGACGGTTTAATGCCCACATTGGAAGCTGTTTTTAATAAATTAAACCAACCTTTACCGTTAGGTTACTGTAATGTAGGTGAAGTTGTTGAAGTTGGAAAAGGTGTAACTGAATTTAAAGTCGGTGACAGGGTAGCTTCCAACGGGAACCATGCAGAATTTGTTTGTGTTCCTAAAAATTTGGTAGCAAAAATTCCAGATAATGTAACTGATGAAGAAGCTTGTTTTACCGTTATAAGTTCCATAGCTTTACAAGGTTTAAGAAATTTAAAACCGCAAATAGGGGAAACAATAGTTGTTGTTGGGTTGGGTTTAATTGGTTTAATTGCTGCACAATTATTAAAAGCTAACGGTTGTAAAGTTATAGGAACAGATTTCGATCAAGCAAAAGTTGATTTGGCAAAAAAATTCGGTGTTATTGCTTTTAACCCTGCAACAGACGGAGATGTTGTTGCATTTGTTCAAAATTTAACAAATGATATCGGTGCAGATGGTGTTTTAATAACGGCTTCAGCAAAAGGTGATGAAGTAATACATCAATGTTGCCAAATGTGCAGAAAAAAAGGAAAAATAGTTTTGGTTGGTGTTATCGGTTTAAATATGAGAAGAGATGATTTTTATAAAAAAGAATTAACTTTTCAAGTATCTTGTTCTTACGGAGCAGGACGATATGATGAAAATTATGAAAATAAAGGACAAGATTATCCTTTAGCTTATGTCCGCTGGACGGAAAAAAGAAATTTTGAAACCATACTACAATTAATTTCCGATGGCAAATTAGATGTTAAAAGTTTAATTTCAGAACAAGTTGAATTAAAAGATTATTTACAAATATACGGAGATATGAGAAAAAAAGGTTCAATAGCTTCTTTAATTAAATTTTCCGAAAATTCAAATTATAACAAAACAGTAGCAGTTGAAAGTAATAAACATTTTGTTGCAGGTAAAGGTAAAATCGGCATTATAGGTGCAGGAAATTTTGCTTCTTCTACAATAGTGCCGTGCTTAAATGCAGCAAATGCCGACATAAAATATGTTTCGTCCGCACATGGGTTAACGGCAAAAATACTTGCTAAAAAAGCAAATGCACAATTTGCAACAAGTGATACAAGTGAAATTTTAAAAGATAGTGAAGTTGATTTAGTTATTGTGTGTACAAGACATAATTTACATGCAAGTTTTGTTAAAGAAGTGTTATCTGCAAACAAAAGTGTGTTTGTTGAAAAACCTTTATGTTTGAATAAACAAGAATTAGACGAAATAGAACAAATATATTCTGCTTGTGACGATAAAGTTTCGTTAACAGTTGGTTTTAACAGAAGATTTGCTCCGCTTGCGGAAAAGATGAAACAGTTATCCGGAACAGGTGCAAAAAATATTGTTGCAACAATGAATGCAGGTTATATACCGCCTGAAGTTTGGGTGCAGGATTTGCAAGTAGGTGGGGGAAGAATAATAGGTGAAGCTTGCCATTTTATAGATTTGTGTTCTTATTTGGCAGACAGTAAAGTTGTTGCCGTTTGTATGAATGCTTTGGGTGTAAATCCACAAGAAAATACAGATAATGCAAGTATTTTATTGAAATATGAAAACGGTTCAAATGCTGTAATAAATTATTTTGCCAACGGTTCAAAAAGTTATGCAAAAGAAAGAATAGAAGTTTTTGCACAAAATTCAGTTTTAGTATTGGATAATTGGAGAAAATTAACAGGATACGGAATAAAAGGTTTTTCAAATGCATCTTCAAGACTTGATAAAGGGCACAAAAGACAATTTGCCTTGCTTAATGAAAGAATTAAAAATGGTGGTAAGCCGCTAATTCCTTTTGAAAGTATAAAAAATACGACATTGGCATCTTTTGCTGCTATTGAAAGTTTAAAGCAAAACAAGTGGATAGAAATTTAAAAATCATAAAGTGATTTTTTAGATGTATAGAGGTAAGGATGTATGGAAGAATAGAAGATTGGAAACGGCAAACGGCAGAAGAAAGGAAGATTAGAGGCATCTATACATCTAGTCATCCATACATCAATACATCAAAAATCGCAGAGCGATTTTTATAAGGAGTAAAAATGAAACAAATAATACAAGATTTAAAGAACGGAAAAACTATTTTGGAAGAAGTGCCTGTTCCGCAAGTTAAAGCCGGTTGTGTTTTAATTAAAATGTGTCGTTTGGATTTAATTAGTCAGTATTGACATTTTAAATATAAAAATACTATATTATAAGACACAAATGGCATATTATTTTTTAAGGTGGTAGAATGAAACTAACAGGTATTGAAACTAATGAAATAATACTTAAAGAGATTGGGCAACGAATTAAAGACATTAGAATAAGTATGTCTTTAACACAGGAAGAACTTGCTTTAAAATCCGGAGTTTCTATAAGGACAATTGTTAGGTTGGAAACCGGAGACAATATTAAAATTGAAAGTTTTTTTAATGTTTTAAGAGTATTAAATTGTATTCAAAACGTAGAATTATTGATGCCGGAACAACAAATAACACCTGAAATGATTTTTAACAAAGAACAAAAAAGGCAAAGAGCATCTTCAAAACAAAAGAAAGAAAACAAATCTTCTTGGAAATGGGGAGATGAACAATGATAGGTGCAGAAGTTTTTTTATGGGGAACAAGAATAGGATATGTTGTTCAGGATAATATTTCTGCTATTCCAATGTTCAGCTATGATAAGAATTTTTTAAAAAGCGGAATAGAACTTTCACCGATTACAATGCCTTTATCGGAACAAATATATTCTTTCCAGAATTTAAATAACGAAACTTTTCATTCTTTACCGGGATTATTGGCAGACTCTTTACCGGATAAATTCGGTACGGATTTATTGGCACGATATCTTGCAGAACAAGGAAGAAGTATTAACGATATAAGTAGTGTAGAACAACTTTTATATATCGGTTCAAGAGGAATGGGAGCCCTTGAATACAGACCTGCAAAGGAATATGAAAAGATAAAAGATGATACTGTTAATATAGATGAACTTGTAAAACTTGCTGCAGATATTTTACAAAAACGCAAGAACATACATATAAAAGAAAATTCCAATACAATGAAACAAATTATAAAAGTAGGAACATCTGCAGGAGGAGCCAAAGCCAAAGCCGTTATAGCATGGAACAAAAAAAAAGGGGATATTCGTTCCGGGCAGATTGAAACAGGTAGCGGTTACGAATATTGGATTATTAAATTTGATGGAACATCTACCGAAGATACAAAAGCAGATAAAAGATGTTATACAAGGGTAGAATATGCATACTATTTAATGGCAAAATCCGCCGGAATTGATATGAGTGAATGTAGTATTTATAAAGAATCCGGAAGATTTCATTTTATGACTAAAAGATTTGACAGAATTAAAGAAACCGGAGAAAAGTTACACATGTTGTCTTTAGGTGCAATTGCTCATTATGATTTTAATTCTCCCGGAAGTACAAGTTATGAACAGGCTGCAAATGTAATGTATAAATTAAAATTGAATCAGAATGAAATAGAACAGTTGTTTATGAGAATGGTGTTTAATGTTATGGCAAGAAATCAGGATGATCATGTTAAAAATATTTCTTTTTTGATGAATAGAAAAGGGGAATGGTCTTTAGCACCTGCTTATGACCTTACTTATGCTTATATTCCTAACAGTATTTGGACAGGAAAACATCAAATGAGTATTAACGGAAAAACAGAAAATCTAACCAAACAAGATATTGTTGATTGTGGCAGGCACATGAATATAAGTAATATGAAAATTAAAAATATAATTTTAAGAGTTGAAACTTCTATAGCCGATTGGGATAAGTTTGCACAACAAGCAGAGTTGCCCAAATTAATAATAAAAGAAAAAAAGAAAAATTTTGTTATGTTATAAAAAATTGCTTTGCATTTTTTGAGGTATAGATGTAAGGATGTATGGAAGATTAGATGATTAGAAGATTGGAAGAATAGAGGTATTGAAGAATAGATGCATAGAGGTATAGAAGTATAACGACGAAATAGAAAAAAATGTTCTTTGATAAAAAAAGACACTGGGGCTGACCTCCGACATCCGTCAGTGGCGACATACGATGCCCATTCAATACTTTTGTAATAACTAAAACGGGATGCGGCCTCCGCTATCCAGCAGTGGCGACATCCCGTGTGCTACATTCTTTAAAACTTAAGCTTTAAAGGAAAGGACACTGTATGCGGCCTCCGACATCCGTCAGTGGCGACATACAATGCCCACAGCATTATTGTAAACTATTTACCTTTTAATGTCAAGTATTTGTATGACTTCTAAATTTTTTCTTATTACTATGATATTTTTAATAACTTTACGAAATTTAATTTCTCTTTTTATTTGTGACATTGCTCTTTTTTCATCTACTTTTACTCTTCTCAAGTCTATGATAATGTTCTTTGATTGTTTTGATGCACATCTTAAATTTGTTTCGATAGTTCGGCTACTGCTACCTTTAGGGGATTTTATTTCCCAAAGTAAGTCGTCCATTTTTATATCAGGTGTTCTTGAAAATTGCACACGGCTTGGTAAAATAAATTCTACATCTTTACCGAGTTTATTTAAAACTTTTGCTACATCTAATTCGTGTTGTTCAACAAAAACACCGAAGGGAATAATCGTTTTACCGAAAACAATTTTTTCATTGTTCATAAGATAACCTGCTCTTTGTATTATTATAATGTATTATATCGTATTTTTGAATGTATACACAATTTTACAAAGCAAATTTTGACTGAAAAAGATGTATGGAGGATTGTAGGATTAGAAGTAAGGATATATGGAAGCGGCAATTTTTTATTTTTTGTTATCCTCGAAATTCGTAATTCGGGGATCCATTTTTGGTTGTTTTACAAAAAAAAATTTAAACAAAGAGAAATAGAATGAATATAATAGCTAAATATTTTAATACTTTAAAATATTTAAAGTTTAGCCAATTTTATAACAGATTTATTTTTAAGATTTGTAAACCAAATCTTAGAGGTATGGATGTATGGAAGTATGGAGGAATGGAAACAACAGAAAAATTTATAAATAAAGTGAGTTTCCCGAAAGTTAAAGATGTTTTGTTTGAAGAAAACAGATTTTGCTTTTTGAATGAAGAACGAATAATTGCAGAAGATTGGAAGAATAGAAGATTTGAAGATTGGCAACGACAAACAACAACGACAAACGACAGTTCAAATGACAAAATAATAAACGGATGGAATTATGAGCAAGTTAATAAATTATGGTTATACAATTTGCACTATTTTGATTATTTAAGACAAGAAAATATAACCAATGAACAACGTTTGTTTTGGATTGAAAGGTGGATTGATGAAAATAAAATAGGTTATGGTAACGGTTGGGAACCTTATACTTTATCTTTAAGAATTGTGAACTGGATAAAATTTTATTTAGCAGGTAATAAACTTTCAGAAAAAATAATAAAATCTCTAGCTATTCAAACAGAATATTTAAGTAAGAAAATAGAGTATCATTTGTTGGCAAACCATTTGCTTGCAAATGCAAAAGCCCTTGTTTTTGCCGGATTGTTTTTTACAACAGAAAGTTGCAAAAAACAGAAGATTAGAGGATTAGAAGATTGGAAGAATGGAAACGATAATGACAGAGGGATAGAAGTATTGAGGGATAGAGGGCTGGAAACGGATGACGGCAACGGCAAGATACTTCAACAAGCTCAAGATAACAGAATAAGAAAATTGGCAGAAAAATGGTTAAACAAAGGAATTGAAATTTATAATAAACAATTACCGGAACAAATACTTAATGACGGCGGACATTTTGAAAGGTCTGCAATGTATCACAGTATTATTTTAGAAGATTTGTTAGATTTAAAAAATATTTCTGCACCATTAGAATTAGATAATTATATTCAAAAAATGCTTGATTGGCTTTCAGTTATGATAGGACCTGATGAAAAAATTTCATTATTTAACGATGCTGCTTTTGGAATAGCATTAGAACCAAACAAGTTGTTTGCTTATGCAAAACAACTTGAGATGTATGGAAGCATAGAGGAATTGAGGGATGGAAAAAACAAAACGACAAAAATATGGGATTTAAAATATACAGGATATGCAAGGTTGCAAAATAATAATTGGACTTTAATATGTGACGGTGCACCACTCGGACCGGATTATCAATTAGGACATTCGCATGCAGATACTTTAACTTTTGAATTGTGGTATAAGAATGAAAGAATAATTTGTGATACAGGAACAAAACAATATTATGATTCCGATGTTCGCAAATATCAAAGGGGAACAGCTGCACATAATACGATTGTTATTGACGGGAAAAATTCGTCACAAGTATGGTCTGCTCATAGAACGGCTAAAAGAGCAAAAATTATAGAAAGAAATTTTGATGGTAAAAGTTTTTCGGCAACTCATAACGGATATAAACCGATATTACATAAAAGAAAATGGTATTTTGAAAACGATGAAGTTTGTATTGATGATTTCATTATCGGAAAAGGAACTCATATTGTTGAAAGTTTTTTTCATATACATCCTAGTTATGATGTTGATATAAAAGATGGTGTTGTAAAAATATTTAACAACGAAAATACATTCAATATGAAAGTTGATAAGGATATAAAAATTTTTGTTACTGACGGAACTGTTTCTTTTGAGTTTGGTAAAGAAGAAATAAATAAGATTGTTTGTTTTACAAAAACAGTTGCTTTACCGTTTAATTTAAAAACGAAAATTTTGCTTTGCAAAATTTGAGGAATAGAAGATTTGAGGATTGGAAGATTTGAAGAGAATATTGTATTTTTTGCTTTGCAAAAAATCTAATCATTTATAAAAAATCACTTTGTGATTTTTACAAATTTACTTCCATTCATCTAATCTTCTAATCATCCAATCTTCCAAAAATACGGAGTATTTTTTAAATGAATATATTATTTTTAACACATTATTATTTGCCTGAAGGAAATGCTGCAGCTTCAAGAGTTTCTGCTCTTGCAACAAGATGGGTAAAACAAGGACATAAAGTAACAATTGTTACTTGTGTGCCAAATGCACCAAAAGGAAAGATTTATGAAGGTTATAAAAATAAATATACAAAAGAAAATATTAATGGTGTAGAAGTTGTAAGAATTAAAACTTATATTGCTGCAAATAAAGGAACAGTTCGTAGAATAGCAAGTTATGTTTCTTATATGGTTAGTGCAGTTTGGAATTGCCTATTTATGAAAAAGCCGGATGTTATGATAGCAACAAGCCCACATTTCTTTTGCGGTTGGGCAGGAGTATTATTGCATTGGATAAGAAGATTTCCTTTTATATTGGAAATTCGTGACATTTGGCCTGAATCTATACAAGCTGTAGGTGCAAAGATACCAAAACCTATAATATTTGTGTTAGAAATAATGGAAAAAATTATGTATAAGTCGGCAAAACATATTGTGACCGTAGGTGATGGCTATAAAAACAGATTAATTGAAAAAGATGTTACCGAAAATAAAATTTCTGTAATAATGAATGGTGTTGATAGCAGTCAGTTTTTCCCGAAGGAAAAAAGAAGTATAGATGTATGGAAGAATGGAGGAATAGAAATAGCAAACGGCAACTACTGGTTAACTACGGAAGATTGGAAAGGGAAATTTATTGTTAGTTATATTGGAACTATCGGTATGGCTTGTGGACTTAAAGTTTTAATAAATGCTGCAAAAATTTTAAAAGAAAAAAAATTAGACGATATTGCTTTTGTGTTAGTTGGTGACGGAGCTATAAAAGACGAATTAGAAAAAGAAGCAAAAAATGACAATTTGGAAAATATTATTTTTATGGGGCTTAGACCTAAAAAAGAAATAGTTGATTGGATAAATTTAAGTGATGTAAGTTTAGTTCATCTTATAAAAACAGATTTATTTAAAACAGTTATGCCATCAAAAATATTTGAAAGTGCAGCTTGTAAAATTCCTATTCTTATCGGTGTTGACGGCTTTGCCAAACAATTTGTAGAAACGGCTAATGCAGGAATTTATTTTGAGCCCGAAAATGTAGAGAAATTAGTTAATGCTGTTTTAAAATTTTATAACGACAGAAATTTAATTAAAGAACTTGGTGAAAATGCTTATAACAATATTGCACTAAAATATAACAGAGATAACCAAGCAACCAAATATTTGGAAATAATGAATTCTGTTATAAATAAATAAGCATATCTCTGCCATCCTCAATGAAAACCCTTTAGTCATCAAAGTTTTTCAAAAACTCCTCAAGAAAAATTTTAAGTAATAAATTTTTGAATAGTAAATTTTTATTGTTGCTTTTATTATTGATGAATGTTATAATATCTATTGAGGTAATAATATGAAAATGGCAAAAATTCAAACTACTAAAGATAGTAAAGAAATTATTTCAATGACAGTTCCTGTTATATTTGTTAGAAATAAAGAAACAGGTAATGTAATTGCAGATTGTCCGGCATTAGGTTTGACAACTTGCGGTAAAACTTTTCTAATGGCACAAAAGTTTTTTAGAGAGGCTTTTTCTTTATGGTATGAAACAATTCTTAATAGAGGAAATTTAAAGCAAGTCCTTATTGAGTTAGGTTGGAGAATAACAGGTAAAAAAATAGCTTTACCCAAAAAACATGATTTTAAATATTTGAATGTTCCTGTAGAATTGTTATCTTCATATAATCAAGATTTTAATATAAGTAGAGATCTTCTCTAAAATGGGTAGATTCAAAAATATTCCTTTTAAGAAAATAGTTAAAATCATTTAACTTTATGGCTGGCATAGAGATAGACAAAAGGGTAGTCATATTTCATTTGTGAAAGAAGATATGGCTAGACCAATAGTTATTCCTTTTCATGATAAAGAAGTTGATTCTTATTTAGTAAGACAAATTATAAAAACCTTAAATATAATTGAAGAAGAATTTCTAAAGAAAATAAAAAAAATTTAATACTTCTTAATTTTTAAAGTTTCATAAAATTTTAAAAATTAAAAAAATACCCAACACTCCTCAACGAAAAACATTTAAACGACAATGTACTATAACGGCATCTGAAGGGCTGAGAGCTTAGGGCTGAGAGTTTAACGACAAACTACAAACAAAAGTTTGACACACCTATTTACCCATCCAAAATTTTTTATAAAAGAACAACAAAACTAATGATATTGCTTTTGTGATAAAATAATGATAAATAAATGATAGAGAGGATATTATGATAAAAATAAGACCTGTATCGGATTTAAGGAATAAATTTCCGGAAATTGAAAAGATTGTAAATAAAGGCAATCCTGTATATCTTACAAAAAACGGATATGGCTCAATGGTTGTATTAAGTTTAAAACAATACGAAGATTTAATTCAAGATATTGAATTTAAACTTGATGAAGCTGATATGTTAGCAGAAAAAACAGATACTCGTTATAAACATAAGGATGTTTTCAAAAGAATTAGAAGAAGAGCAAAAAAATAATGAATAAAAAGTATAAGCTGATATATCTTCCTCTTTTTGAGAAAGATTTATCAGAAGCTGTTGATTACATTACAATTAATTTACAAAATTCTCAAGCAGCTTCAAAATTAGTTGATAAAGTTGAAAAGGCAATATTGAAAAGATTGTCTCTTCTCCTGAATCATTTGAACCTTATATTTCAAATAAAACAAGAAAAGATAAGTATTATAGATATATGTAAACAATTTTACTGTTTTTTATGTTGTTATAGGTAACACAATGGAAGTAAGAAGGTTCGTTTATAGCAGAAGACATCTTGAAGAATTAGTATAATCAATTCAAAAACCATTATATATCTTGTAGTTTCTATTCTTCTTAAATTATCTTATTTTCTTGGTGAACAAAAAACTTTTCAATTTCACTGAACATTAAAAAATTTTTATTTATATTGATGATTGTTGAGGGGGAAAGTTTTATTTTTTATTGACTTTTGAAATCTTTTGAGCTATAATTAGCTTAGAGATTGGAAGTGTACCCATATTTAGGTGGGTCTGGCAAATTTCTTCCAATCTCTTTTTTATTTCTGTTTTATGCAAATACAATCCTTGTCTTATTTCACTCTTTTTAATAATAACTTCTTCTATATATCTAACAGTTTTTATTTTTATCGGTGCTATTATTACAAAAGTATCCCAACCTCTTTGTTTCCAGTTTTTTTCTCTACTGAATATTTTTCCATACATTATTACTTCAGGAACAGCAATAAATGCAGCTGATTTTATAGAACCTAATTTATGTCCTATATCATCCTTGACACCTTCCAAATCCAACGAAACTTCACCAAGTTCTCTATTTACTACTTTACCACCATATTTTTCTTTATAATATTTCGGAACTTTTTCCGTTAACTTTACTCCATCTTTTTGAAATTCTTTCCCGGTTAATATCTTTACCGGTTTTCCGAGTAATGCAAATCCTATTGCTTTTCTTATTTCTTTAGGAGCATGTTTTATATATTCTCTTATTTCTTTTGGTAATTTTGAATAGTAATCTATTCCTTTTTTCTTTAACTCAGTTATATTTTTATAATCACCAAAATATTTTTTTATCTCAGTTTTGGTTATTTCTTTTTTCGAGCCGTATTGTTCAATTTCTTCTTTTAATTCAACTTGTTTTGAGTGTAATTTATCATATTCTTTTTCTATTAATTCTAATATCTGTAAATAGATTTCATTTTCTCTTTTTGTCATTATTTTGTCCTAAATATTAATAAAGATTATTTTTATTATATCATAATTAAAAACTGTTCCACAGAATTTGATTGTGTTAAATTCTACAAAAATTAATAAAGAATTAGGATGGTTTCCCGAAACAAAATTTGCAAAGCAAATTTTGGGTTATAGGTTTATATGGTTATGAGATTATAGGTTCATAACTGTAGCTGAGAACTATATTATTTCATGAAGTTTGATTAAAAAATAAGAACAAACTAATCCCAGCCCTCCTCAACGAAAAACCTTTAAACATCAAGATTTTTAGAAAACTTCTCAAGAAGATTTTTAAAGCTTGTAGACAATTGCCGATAGTCCTTCATATCTCATTTTGAAATAATTTTTTTTCTGTCGTTGTCGTTTCCATATATCCATTTTTCTATGCATCTATTCCTCTCTCTATTCTAAAAATAACAATATTTTTTAAAAATTCACTTATTTGTTTGGTAAAACAAAAAGTTTTTTGTAAAATAAATACAATTAAATTATTTGAGTTAATTAATGAAAAACATTTTAAAAAGTAGGAGTGTTAAAAGAATGAATATATAAAAATTGCTATATTTCCGACGAATGTTGTTCATGGAACATTCGTGAAATAAAAGAATAAATAAAAATTTATGATTTTTCTTGAGGGGGAAAAATGATAGAGAATTTATTAGGTAACAAAACTTTAGAGAAAATATTATTGAGCATAGAAAAGGATGGGGATTGTTATGCAAACGGAGTAGCAAAGAAATTTAAGTTACCATTGTTTGCAGTGCAAAATCAGTTGAAGAAGATGGAAAAAACAGGAGTATTAAAAAGCAGAATGTATGCAAATGTCAGAATTTACGAGTTTAATTCGAAATATATATTATTACCTGAATTAAAAGCATTTTTGCAAAAGGCTAATGAATTGATAAAAAAGAAAATAAAATTTTAATTGATAAATTACAATAAAAAATATATAATATAAGGCTGTTGTGGAGAGATGGCCGAGTTGGTTTAAGGCGCAGTCCTGGAAAGACTGTTTATCGGAAACGGTAACAAGGGTTCGAATCCCTTTCTCTCCGCCAATTTATTGTAACGGAGGAGTTTTTATAAAATGGCTGTTGAATATGCTTTAATTTTAATAAAACCCGACGGAGTTAAAAAATCTTTAACGGGGAATGTTTTAACGAAACTTTCACAAAGCGGTTTTCATATAATAGGTTCAAAAGTTGTTAAAGTTTCAAGAGAACTTGCAAGCCAACATTATCAACATCTTAAAGGGAAGCCTTTTTTTGAAGGTGTTATAGATTATATACAAGGTAAAACTTTTGGCGGAGCACCTTATGACAGAGTATTTGCTTTTGTATATAAAGGGGAAAATGCAATATCAAAGTTAAGAGAAATTGTAGGTGCAACAAACCCCGAAAATGCCGAACCTACGACAATAAGAGGTTCTTACGGAAGAATATCTAAAGACGGAACAATGGAAAATGTAGTTCATTGTTCTTCCGATATAAATGATGCAAAAAGAGAAATTCAGCTTTGGTTTAGCCCGAACGAATTGACCGAAGATATTTATCCGACAAAAAAAGAAACAGTTACCGAAGAAAAAACAATGTGGGCTTAAAATTGCCGAAGACAATTTGGAAGAATAGAAGATTGGAAGAATAGGAGTAAAAAGAAAAGGATATTTGAGTTTTTAATCATCAAATCATCCAATCTTCAAATCTTCAAAAAGTATGCTTAGTATATAAATTTAAAAATATATATCATTAAAAAATAATTATAAATTAAGAAATATAAATTTGGAGAATTAGAGATGAAAACACCTTTGCAAAATTGGGTTGATGAGCAGATTGCGTTAATGCAACCTGACAAAGTATATTGGATGGACGGTTCCGAAGAGGAAGGTAAAAAATTAGCCGAAATCGGTGAAAAGGAACAAATTGACGGTCATCCCGTTTTGGAAAAATTAAATCAAAAAGAATTTTACGGTGCATATTGGCACAGATCAAACTCCAACGATGTTGCAAGAACGGAGCAATTAACTTTTATTTGTTTACCGAACAAAGAAGATGCTGGTCCGAACAATAACTGGATGGACCCGACCGAAGCTAAAGCAAAATTAAATGCTCTTTTTAAAGGTTGTATGAAAGGAAGAACAATGTATGTAATTCCTTTCCTTATGGGTAGTCCGAAATCTCCTTATTCAAAATGTTGTGTTGAAGTTACGGATTCCGTTTATGTTGCAATTAGTATGAGAATTATGACAAGAACGGGAAAAGTTGCAATAGATAAAATAGGTAATTCAACAAATTTCTTCAAAGGTATGCACTCAATAGGTGATGTTAACCCCGAAAGAAGATATATTATGCATTTTCCTCAGGAAAACCTCGTTATGAGTTTCGGTTCGGGTTACGGCGGAAATGCTTTGCTCGGTAAAAAATGTTGTTCTTTAAGAATCGGTTCTTACTTGGGTTATAAAGAGGGGTGGCTTGCGGAACACATGATAATAATCGGCGTTGAAGCTCCCGACGGTAAAAAAACTTACTTTTTGGGTTCTTTCCCGTCAGCATGCGGAAAAACAACTCTCGCATTGTTAAACCCTGTTTTAAAAGGTTATAAAGTTTGGACATTGGGAGATGATATTGCTTGGATAAATGTCGGTCCCGACGGAAGACTTTATGCAATGAATCCGGAAATGGGCTTTTTCGGTGTAGCACCCGGAACAGGTAAAAATACAAACCCTATAATGGTAGAAACATTAAAAAATAATAAATTCTTTCCTACATTATACACAAATACAGCAGTAGATGCCGATACAAAAAATCCGTGGTGGGAAGGTTATTCCGATATGCCTGAAAACTTAATTGATTGGCACGGCAAAAAATACGACAAAAATTCTGGTGAAGTTGCAGCACACAAAAATTCAAGGTTTACGGTTTCAACATATAATTGCCCTACACTTGCAAAAGAATTTGATGATCCGCAAGGTGTTCCTATTTCAGGTATTATTTTCGGCGGCAGAAGAAAATCCACAATTCCTTTGGTATACGAAAGTACAAGTTGGGAAAACGGTGTATTTGATGCATCAATTATAGGTTCTGAGATGACTGCTGCAGCTGGAGGAAAGCTTGGAACGGTAAGACGTGACCCTATGTCTATGTTACCGTTTTGCGGTTATAATATGGGCGACTATTTCGGACACTGGTTGAGTTTTGCAAAAAGAGCAAAAGTGTTGCCTAAAATATTTATGGTTAACTGGTTCAGAAAAGATGAAGACGGCAACTATATGTGGCCGGGCTTTAGAGATAATTCTCGTGTATTAAAATGGATGATAGACAGAATTGAAGGGAAAGTTGATGCACAAGAAAAAGAGATCGGCTTATTCCCGAAGGTAGATGATTTGGATTTGTCGGGACTTGATATATCAAAAGAAACTTTGGAAAAATTATTTAAAGTTTCCAAAGAAGAATGGCAAAAAGAAATTCCTTTGATAGAAGAATTTTATGCCAAATTCGGTGACAGATTGCCGAAAGAATTAAGAAAACAATTGGATAATCTTAAGAAAAAATTCGGAATATAGTGTAATAATTGTTTTATTAATAAGTTGGCTTTAAAAGGATTTTTGTATGAGAAAAATTAAAATAGAAAAAAATTATTTAAAACATACCGAAGGTTCGTGTTTGTTTTCTTTGGGTGAAACAAAAGTTTTATGTGTTGCAACCGTTGAAGAAAAAGTTCCGCCTTTTATAGAAGCAGAAAAAAAAGAACAAGGATGGTTAACTGCAGAATATTCAATGATGCCGAGGTCTTGTAATGAAAGAATATCAAGAAAAAAACTGCAAAACGGAAGAGCTCAGGAAATATCAAGGCTTATTGGGCGGTCGTTAAGAGCTTGTATCGATTTAAAAAAATTAGGTAAAAGAACAATAACAATAGATTGTGACGTTATAAGAGCTGACGGAGGAACAAGAACAGCTTCAATTAACGGCGGTTTTGTTGCTTTGTCTTTGGCTCTTATGAATTTAAAGAAACAAAAATTAATTGAAGAAATACCTTTAAAAGGTTTTTTAGGTGCAATAAGTGTCGGCTTTGTAGGGGATAAAATGGTACTTGATTTATCTGCTAAAGATGATAATGTTGCCGATATTGATATGAATGTTGTAATGCTTGAAGACGGTAGTTTGGTGGAAGTTCAGGGAACTGCCGAAGGACATACTTTTAACAGAAAAGATTTGGATAAAATGCTGGATGCCGCAAAGAAAGGTATTTCTGAAATTATCAAAGCACAAAGAAAAGCTTTAAATAATTTAATTAATTAGTAATTAGCAATTATAAATTAGCAATTAATGTATTTTTTGCGAAGCAAAAAATCTAAAAAATAAAAATACAGAAATTATTAATTACTCATTACTAATTCCTAATTGTTGTTTGTAGTTGTTGCTGTTAAACAAACAAAAATTGCTTTGCAATTTTTATTTGTTATAGTATTTCAAAGCTTCAGGTAAATGTTTTTGTAAGTCCGCTACTCTTTTTTCATCGGAGGGATGTGTTGATAAAAAGTCCGAAAGTCCGCCTTGCGAACCTCCGCTTGCCGCAGACATTCTTTGCCAAAATTTTATTGCTTCCCTCGGGTCATAGCCTGCTTTTGCCATCAGGATAAGTCCCATATAGTCGGCTTCCGACTCATGTTTCCTACTGTAAGGAAGTATAACACCGACATTACCTGCAACATTTACACCTAACATTATAAGTTCTCTGTTCGGATTGTTTTCAAGTTTTACATTTGCAAGTGCAAGCCCATACTGAAAAAGATTTGATTGTGCCGACCTTTCAGCACCGTGACGTGCTATTGCATGTGCTATTTCATGTGCCATAACGGTTGCAAGCCCTGCTTCCGTTTGGGTATAAGGTAAAATTCCGGTATATACTGCTACTTTCCCGCCGGAAAGGCACCATGCATTTGCTTCATCACTTTCCAATAAATTAAATTCCCAATCATAATTATATCCGGAAGCTGCGGCTATTTTTTGCCCTACTTTTTTTACAAGAGCGGTATTTGTTTTATTTGTTGAAATTTTTGATTCTGCCAAATACTGTCCGTAACTTGTTGCACCTGCTGCAACTTCTTCCGCTTCACTGCTTAAAATCAATTGACTTCTTCCCGTTAAAGGGACCGTATTACAACCTGTAATTAAAAACATTAAAAAAAGTAAACTTAAAAAATAAATTTTTGTTTTCATAATTGGTAATTATACAAAATTTTTATCCGGACATCCATATAAATTTTTTATATTCACTTGACAAATCTTTAAAATTGTGTTATATTAGCACTCAAACAAATAGAGTGCTAATCAAAGGAGGTACCTAAAATGAATTTATCAAAATTTACCATTAAGTCGCAGGAAGCTCTTGCGGATATGCAGGATATTGCAACCGAATACGGCAATCAGGAACTTACACCTGAACATTTGATGTATGCTTTGCTTAAACAAAAGCAGGGTATTGTAGGTACAATTATTGCAAAGTTATCTGCCGTTGAGCAAAATTTGCAACCGCTTATAGAGCAGGATATTTTAAAACTTATAGAAGCAAAACCGAAAGTTTCCGGTGCGGCTGCTTATTTATCGCAGGATTTAAATAAAATTTTTACCGTTTCGGAAAAAATAGCAAAAGATTTAAAAGACGAATATGTTTCTACCGAGCATATATTTCTTGCAATTATAAGTTTTAACGAACTTGAAGTTACAAAAATTTTAAAAAAGTATGCAATAACACAGGAAAAAGTTTTAAATGCAATGGTAGAAATAAGGGGAACAAACAGAGTTACCGACCAAAACCCGGAAGATAAATACCAGGCACTTGAAAAATACGGTAAGGATTTAACCGCACTTGCAAAAAAAGGAAAACTTGACCCTGTTATAGGAAGAGACGAGGAAATAAGAAGAAGCATACAGGTTTTATCAAGAAGAACAAAAAACAATCCCGTTTTGATAGGTGAGCCGGGAGTAGGTAAAACTGCAATCGTTGAAGGGCTTGCACAAAGAATTGTTTCGGGCGATGTTCCGGAAACTTTAAAAGATAAAAAAGTTATAGAACTTGATTTAGGTTCTTTAATTGCCGGTGCAAAATTCAGAGGAGAATTTGAAGACAGATTAAAAGCCGTTTTAAAAGAAATACAGGCTGCAAACGGTAAAATAATATTGTTTATAGATGAAATTCATACTATAGTCGGTGCCGGTGCAACGGAAGGTGCAATGGATGCGGGAAATATGTTAAAACCGCTTCTTGCAAGAGGTGAATTAAAACTTATCGGTGCGACAACACTTGATGAATACAGAAAATATATAGAAAAAGATAAAGCACTTGAAAGAAGATTCCAAACAGTTTATACAGGTGAACCTTCCTGCGAAGATACAATTGCAATTCTTAGAGGAATTAAAGAGAAATATGAAGTTCATCACGGTGTAAAAATAAAAGATTCGGCACTTGTAGCGGCTGCAACTTTAAGCTCAAGGTATATTACCGACAGGTTTCTACCGGATAAAGCCATAGATTTAATAGATGAAGCAGCCAGCAAATTAAGAATAGAAATTGATTCTATGCCTACAGAACTTGATACCGTTGAAAGAAAAATAAGACAGCTTGAAATAGAAAAACAAGCCGTAAAAAAAGATAGCGATTCTTCCGCAAAAGAAAGATTGGGGAAAATCGAGTCGGAAATTGAAAAGTTAAAAAATTCTTCCAACGAAATGAAAGTTCATTGGCAGAAGGAAAAAGATTCAATTTCTTTAATAAGAAAATATAAAAAAGAAATAGAACAGTTAAGAACCGATGAACAAAAAGCCGAGAGAAACGGGGATTTGAACCTTGTTGCAGAAATAAGATACGGTAAAATTCCTAAAATTCAAGCCGATTTGGAACAGGAAAATAAAAAATTACAGAAACTTCAAACCGATAAGAAAATGTTAAAAGAAGAAGTTGACGATGACGATATAGCAGCCGTAGTAAGTAAATGGACAGGAATACCCGTATCTAAAATGCTTGAAGGTGAAACACAAAAACTTTTGAAAATGGAAGACAGATTGCATGAAAGAGTTATCGGGCAAAATGATGCGGTAGAAGCTATTGCAAATGCTGTCAGAAGGTCGAGATCGGGAATTTCTGACCCGAACAAACCGATGGGCTCGTTTATGTTTTTAGGCCCTACCGGTGTTGGTAAAACCGAACTTGCAAAAGCCTTGGCGGAATTTTTGTTTGATGACGAGAAAAATATTGTCAGAATTGATATGAGTGAATATATGGAAAAACATGCAGTGTCGAAACTTATAGGTGCACCTCCGGGATATGTAGGTTTTGAAGATGGCGGTCAGCTTACCGAAGCTGTCAGAAGAAGACCGTATTCGGTAGTTTTGTTTGATGAAATAGAAAAGGCTCATCCTGATGTATTTAATATAATGTTACAACTTCTTGACGACGGCAGACTTACCGACAGTCAGGGAAGAACAGTAGATTTTAAAAATACGGTTGTTATTATGACATCAAATGTAGGATCTCAATATATTCAGGACAGTTTTAATTTCGATAAAGACAAAATAGGTTTTGAAAAAGATAAAAAGAAAAAAGAACCTGTTAAAGAAAATTTTGATTACGAACAGATAAAAAAGAAAATAGATAGTGAACTTCACTTGCATTTTAAACCGGAATTTTTGAACAGAATTGACGAAATAATAATATTTAGAAGACTTGAAAAACAAGATATTGCAAAGATAATTGATATTCAATTAAAAAATATATTAAAAAGATTAGCTGATAAAAAAATATCAATTGAACTTACCGATAAAGCAAAAGATTTCCTTGCAGATAAAGGTTATGAACCGGCATTCGGTGCAAGACCTTTAAAAAGAGCATTACAAACATACTTGTTAAATCCTTTATCTTCGAATATTATTGCAGGTAAATTCGGACAAGACAGTAAAATAAAAATAGATTTGGCTAAGAATAAAAAAGAATTGATATTTAGTGTGTAAGGTAAGTTGTTTATGGGGCTGTTAATATTCGGTTAACAGCCCTCTATTTAAATTTTTTAGTATTTTTTAAGAGGATTTACTCTGTTTTCGTTTACTCTTCTGCCGCTTTTTTTATTAAGGAATTTAGCTCGTTTTAATTTTTTTTGTTCGTCTTTTGCTTTCTTTTTTTCTTCTTTTCTTTTTATTACTGAATCATCATTAATATCATTGCCGAATTTTATATTAAATGAAAATCTGTGTGTCATACCGATATCACCGCAAGGGACAAATGCATAATCAAAAGATATATCATTAAAACCTATACCGAAACCGAAATTAAGCCAATTGAATCCGGGTATATCTTTATTTCTGCCGTCGTAACCTGCCCTTAATTTTAAATCAAACATATCGCCTAATAAAATTAAATATTGTCCGCCAATGTTTACATACAAGTCATTGTCGTTAGGAAAATTTAAGTCGAGTGCTATCAGTAAATTATCAATAATAATTCTTGATGCACCTGCTTTAACAATAAACGGAAGTTCTTCTTCTTCATTGTTGAATTTTATTTTTGTTCCCAAATTGGAAAAAGCAAGCCCTGCGGAAGTTTTTTCATCAATTTTATAAGTCGTTCCGAAATCTACGGCAAAAGCCGATGCGGACTTTTCTATTGTAGTATTTATATATTTTAAATTACCGCCGAACATAAACTTCTTATAGCTGTTTGAATATGATAAATAAACCGCTAAATCAGTAGGGGAAAAAGAGCCGTTTTTGGTTCCGAAAATATCTACTTTATCAATACTGCCGTAAGATACATATTGTGCGGCAATACCGAAGGTACCTGCTTTTTTTGTAGGCAATACAAAAGAAAGCCACTCGTAATTAATATCTTCAAACCAAATTGTATGAGAAAAAGAAAATTCTTTTTTTGTTAAACAACTTGTGTTTGCAGGGTTCCAGTATATTGCATTACCGTTTTGTGTGTTGCTTACACCTGTATTACCCATAGCGGCATTTTCCGCACCTATACCCAATTTTAAAAACTGCACTGCAGTTGTACCTATTTTATCGGATGATGCATAAGTAACGGAAACAAAAAACAATAATAAAAAAGATAATTTTAAACTGTTTTTTAAATTCATTTAATTACCATCGAAGTTGCGGCTTTCTTGCTGCCTGAACTTCATTTAACCTTGTAACAGGTGTATTAACCGGTGCTGCTTTAACAACTTCAGGTGTTTTATTTGATTCATCTATTATTTTAATTAAAACATCGGCAAATTCATCTAAAAGTTGTTTGGATTCTGTTTCGGTAGGTTCAATCATCATTGCTTCTTCAACTATAAGAGGAAAATAAATTGTAGGTGCATAATAGCCGTAATCAAGCAACCTTTTTGCAACATCAAGTGTTTTAACACCGTTACCCAAATAACCTTTTGAAGATAAAACAAATTCGTGCATACATGTTTTGCCTGTAGCAACTTTAATTTTATCTTTCAATAAATTAAGCAAATAATTTGCATTTAAAACCGCATATTCGGATGCTTGTTTTAAACCTTTTCCGCCAAGTGCTTTTACGTAAGCACAAGCTTTTAAAATAACCGGAAAATTTCCGAAAAATGCTTTCATTTGTCCTATTGAATATTTTTCGTTACCAAAATCAATTTTAAATTTATCCGACTGTTTTATTATTCTCGGAGAAGGTAAAAAATCTTTTAAAAATGCTTTTACTCCGACAGGTCCTGAACCGGGACCGCCGCCGCCGTGAGGAGTTGAAAAAGTTTTATGTAAATTTATGTGCATAACATCAAAGCCGATATCTGCCGGACGAACCATACCCATAACCGCATTTAAGTTTGCACCGTCGTAATACATTAAAGAACCGTTTTTATGCATAACATCCGAAATTTCCGAAATTTGTTTTTCAAATATGCCCAATGTATTGGGAACCGTCATCATAATGGCAGCAACGTCTTTTGTTAAAATTTCACTTAATTTTTTTGCCGATAATGTTCCGTCCGGTTCGGATTTTAAAGAAATTATTTCAAAACCCGCCAATGCTGCGGAAGCCGGGTTTGTTCCGTGTGCAGAGTCGGGGACTATTATTTTTGTTCTTTTTTCGCCTTTTGCTTTGAAATAATTTGAAATTATCAAAAGCCCCGTGTATTCTCCGTGTGCACCTGCTGCCGGCTGTAATGTGAAAGCATCCATACCTGAAACTTCGCACAATGTTTTTTCAAGTTCGGACATAACTTCAAGGTTTCCTTGTATCGTTTCTTCTTCCTGCAAAGGATGAATATTTATAAAAGAATTAAATTTTGCAATTTTTTCATTTACTACAGGATTGTATTTCATCGTGCACGATCCGAGAGGATAAAAAGTATTGCTTAAAGCAAAATTTTTTCTTGATAAAACCGTAAAATGCCGAACTATTGTCGATTCGGATAAATCCGGTATATTTATCGGTGTTGTTCTTTGATATTTTTTATCTATTTCAAAATCCAAAGCAACATCACAATTTAATTCAATATCCTGTTTGTCAGAATTTATTTCATTTAATATTTTTTCCATTTTATTATTCCGCTTGTTTTAAAATTTCAACTAATTTATCTATTTCCTTCTTTGTTCTTTTTTCCGTAACGGCAAACATTAAACAGTTTTTGTATTTTGAGTTTATTTGTTCTAAATTTAAAGGACCCAAAATATTATTTTCAAGTAAAAGCTTATCTATTTTATTAACATTTTTTGTAGTTTTAATTACAAATTCATTAAAAAACAAGTTATTGTCAAAAGCGGGGAAAAAACCGTTAAGTTTTGATATTAAATTAAAAGCATACCTCGCTTTTGATATGTTTATTTTTGAAAGATTTTCAATTCCGTTTTTACCTAAATATGCAATGTGAACACATGCCGCAAAAGAATTTAAAGCGGAATTTGTGCAGATATTTGAAGTTGCTTTTTCTCTTCTGATATGCTGTTCCCTTGATTGCAAAGTTAAAACAAAACCTTCTTTACCGTTTTTATCCGTGGTTTTACCGACTATTCTTCCGGGCATTTTCCATTCCAATGCTTTTTTTACCGCCATAAAACCGAAAGTAGCTCCGCCCATAGCCATTGCATTGCCGAAAACTTGACCTTCACCGACGGCGATATCCGCATTGTATTGTCCGGGAGCTTGTAAAAGTCCCAAAGAAACTAAATTTACTACTGAAATAAACAAAGCATTTTTTTGTTTTGTAATTTCGGATAATAAACTCATATCTTCAATTATACCGAAAAAATTAGGTGACTGCACAACAACGGCAGCAATATCATCTGCTATTTTTGATATTAAATTTTCCTGCGAAATTTTCCCGTTTTTTTCATCAATATCAACGGTTATAAGTTCAATATTGCTTAATTTGTCTGTATAAGTTTTGACAACTTTTATATATTGAGGATTTAATGCCGAAGAAATAATAACTTTATTTTTTCTTGATACCCTTACAGCCAAAAGAACAGCTTCGGCAACGGCAGTTGCTCCGTCGTATAACGAAGCATTTGAAGTATCAAGTCCGGTAAGTTCGCATATCATGCTTTGATATTCGAATATTGCCTGTAGTGTTCCCTGGCTTGCTTCCGCCTGATAAGGTGTATATGCAGTCCAAAATTCCGACCTTCCGGTAATTTCATCAACAACAGACGGTATAAAATGGTCGTAAATTCCGGCACCTCTAAAACATATTAAGTTTGCTTTGTTTTTATTCGCATAATTATTAAACAAATTCAACAATTCCTGCTCACTTAAACCGTCGGAAATATTTAATTGTTTTGCCCGTAAATTTTGCGGTATTTGCAAAGCCAACAATTCATCGGTATCTTTAACACCGATTTTATTTAACATTTTTTCTTTATCTTTTTTTGTTATCGGTATATAATTCATTTTTTAACCTTGTATTGTTTTTTCGTAATCTTGAGCCGACATTAAATTTTTCAACTCATCTTCATTTTCGGGTTTTATTGCAAAGAAAAAACCTTTACCGTAAGCATCTTGGTTTATAAGTTCAGGGCTTGATAAAAGCTCTTCGTTTATTTCAACAACGGTTCCGCTTACCGGACAATAAATATCAAATGCTGATTTTACAGATTCCACAACGGCACATGCCTGGGCTTGTGTAAATTTTTTGCCGACTTCCGGTAATTCTACATGAACGATATCTGTTATTTCATGCTGTGCATAATCGGTAATACCTACAATAATTTTATCTCCGTCTTTTTTTGCCCATTCATGAGTTTTTGCATAAAATAAATTGTTTGGAATGTTCATAAATTATCTCCTGTATAAATTTTTATTTTTTCTGCTTTACAACCTGTGAAAAATTAAACCACTTTGTATTGTTTTCACTAAATTCTACATTTACCGTCTCTTTTACAAAATTTATTTCTTTTAATGTTCCTTTTCCCATCGGGGTAGAAACAATTGAACCTATTTCCGGAACCTGTTTTCTTAAACAAACATAAGTGTCATTTTCATAAGCCAAACAGCACATAAGTCTTCCGCATAAACCCGATAATTTTGAAGTATTTAAACTTAACTGCTGGTCTTTTGCCATATCTATCGTAACCGATGAAAATTCTTTTAAAAAAGTTTTGCAACATAACTGTTGCCCGCATGTTGAAATACCGCCGATAATTTTTGCTTCATCTCTAACACCTATTTGAACCATTTGAATTCTTGTTTTTAAGGCATGCCCCAAATCTTTAATGAACTCCCTGAAATCAACTCTTGATTCCGACGTGTAGTATATAAAAAGTTTTGTTCTGTCAAAAGTATAATTTATTGTAGTAAGTTTCATGTCAAGTTTAAAATCTTTTATTTTTTTCAATACAACGTTTAATGCCTGTTGATTTTTATTTTCATTGTTTTGTAATCTTTTTAAATCGTGGTCGTTTGCTTTACGAACAATTTCGGCTAATTTTATATCTTTTGTTATTTCCATTTCTTTTTCTGTTTCAAAAACATAGCCGAACTCCACACCGTGCTCAGTTTCAACTATAACTTTATCATTTAAAGAAAGTTGTAAATGTTTGGGTTTTGCATAAATTCGTTCTTTTATTTTTCTGACTATTATACCAACTACCAATGCCATTTTATATTCTCCGTTTAATTTATTTTTGAATTTATATAAATAAACAAATTGTCCATTACAATATTTGCATTTATGTTTGCATTTAAATAAGTTTTACTTTCGCATAATTTATTAATAATACCGACAAATTTACTCGGTTGTTTTCTAAAATCGTTCATTGCATATTCCGTCAAAATATCTATAACTTCAATAGCATCATCTCTGCCTTTTGATGCTTTTTTACTTTTTTCAATAATATCGACTAACGGCAACTTCTTTTTTGTAAGTTCTTGCCAAAGCAAAGAAAACTCATTTTGAGTATTTAACATTATTTGTTCCGCTTTGGCAATAGAGCCGTCTGCAAATTTTGCAATTTTTGTTGCATCATCATTACTTAAAGAATGTACATCTTCAAGATACTTTATGATACCATTTTCCGGTAAAGGTTGAAAATAGATACTTTGAACCCTTGACAATATTGTTACAGGAATTGTTTCTCTGTGTTTTGCAATCAATATTAGAATTGTGTCTTCCGGCGGTTCTTCCAAAGTTTTAAGTAAACTGTTAAATGCTTCCATAGTCATTTTTTCTGCTGGTTCAATTATAAAAACTTTCCATTTACCTGCTGTTTTTTTCATGGAAACATATTTTTGCATGTAACGTATAAGATCTATTCCTAATTTTGTTTTGTTTTTTTCACTTTCTTTTTCGGCAATTTCATTTTGTTTTTCAAAATCTATAATATGTAAATCAGGGAAAGAATTTTTGTCTATCATTTTGCAACAATCACAATGTCCGCATGCACCGATGTCGGTTTCTTTATAATTATTTATGGAACAGTTTAATATTTTTGCAAATTCAACGGCAAATTTTTTTTTGCCTATGCCGTCTTCTCCCATAAATAAATAAGCATGGGGGATTTTTTTATTTTTTATTTGTTCGGTAATTATAGTTTTTGCTTTGTTTTGTGCTATTATATTTTCAAACATTTTTCTATTTCTTTTATTATCAATTTATGTGTTTGTTGTATTGTTTCTTGTGTTTTTATTTTTTTTATTCTTTTGGGATATTTTTTTACCAAATTCAAAAAACCTTTACGAACATTATTGTGAAATTTTAAAGCTTCTCTTTCTATCCTGTCTCCGTTGGTAAAATCTTGTTTTATTTTTGCTCTTTCAATTCCCGTTTTAGGAATTATATCAAGATATATCGTTAAATTCGGCTTAATTCCTTCGGTTGCAATATCATTTATTTTTTCAATAATTTTTACATCTATTTTCCTTCCAAATCCCTGATATGCTACCGTAGAATCAGTAAACCTGTCGCAAATAACAATATTTCCTTTTTCTAAGTTAGGCTTTATTATATCATATAAATGCTGAATTCGTGCCGCCTCATAAAGAAACAATTCACACATTGATGCTATTTTAAAATTCGGATTCAGTAAAATACTGCGAATTTTTTCGGCAACAATATTACCGCCGGGTTCTCTTGTTAAAATAACATTAAAACCTTTATCCTGCAAATATTGTTTTAATAATTCCGATTGAGTTGATTTCCCGCAGCCTTCACAACCTTCAAAAGTAATAAACATTCCTTTTTTTGTGAGTATCATTTTTTTAATATTTTTTCTTTGAATAAATTTATTTCCATATAAACAGGAAATGCCATTTGATATCTTCTGTTTTTCCAAATTCTGTTTACTTGATGTAATCTTGCCAGCACATATTTATTATTTGCCTTTTCTCCATAAATTGTAAAAATATCAAGACCGCCGTTTAAAATAATGTCGGGCATTTGTTCCTGTCTTAATCTTTGATATTCTTCTTCAGAATTACCTCGTATATGAGTTAAATATTCTCTGATATGAAAATTACTTATGATATTTTTTTTAAAATAAGGATAAATTTCAGCACTGTTAATTATATTCGTATCCAAAATATTCTTCCCGTTTTCTTGAAAAGGTGGATTATATGAAGATAAAATATGCTTTTGTTCCAAATTATAATTTTTTATAAATTTTGCTGTTTCTCTTGCCCAACTATAGGGATATTTGACATCATTTAAAGAAGCTGTTAATTGCCAATAAATTGATATTGCTAAGCCGCTATATATTATCAACCGGCCGGTTATCTTTAATGTTTTATTCCAAAAATTATTACTTAGTAATTTAGAAAACCAAACAGGAAAATTTGTTTCATTCTTTTCGTCTAAAATTACCCATGCAATAAATATAAAGAACATTACAACTATACCTTGATGATGCATATAAAAATAAACTTTTGCCGCAAATGCAGAAAAAAGTAAATATGGAATTAAAAAAAGAATTACTTTTTTGTAACACTTTAATATGAATAATAGAATAATAAAAAGTATCATTCCTACCGATAAGCAAGAAATAAGTTGAGTATTGCTTACCATATCCGTGGATAAATGACCATATTGAAAACAATCATAAAATGAAGAGCTTATAGGAATAACAAATAACATTAAAGGAAATTTTATTAGAAAACTTTTATCTATTGACAAGAACCCACCGCCACCGTTTGCCGGCGCCAAAATAAGCCCTAAAATAAAAAAAACAAAAAATATAAGATAAACGGATACCATCCTAATATCTTTAAAAAAATTATATTTACTGCTTTTTAAAATTTCAAACAACCAACTTAAGGTTATTCCAAAAGCAATAATAATTGAATATGCACTTGATAAAGATAAAAATATCAAAGATAACGCAAATTTAAACGGATGATTATTTCTGCTTTTATATGTTAGTGCAATTAAAATAAATCCTAATATCATAAGGCTGTAACATCTGTTTATTACCCCATATTGGTAGAATAAAAAATAAGTAAAAGGGATTAACCATTTAATTAATTTAGGAAAAGGAGATTTGAATTCAAAAATAATAATGGCAGAAGAACATATTAATATATTGATAATTTTAATTGTGATTTCATACGGGAAACCTAATTTTGAAAAAGGAGAAAGTATTAAATACCATAAAGGTAAATGTCCTTCGGCTTTTGAAAAAGAGTAAATTATATCCCATAAAGAACCAACTTGAGAAATTAACCAAGCTTGTGCTTCATCAAACCAAGGTTCATGAAAATATGCGATAAAAGAGAGAAAAACAACATATAAAGCAGATACAAATACTTCCGTCTTTTTATTTTTTAAATTAAATAAAATACTGTTCATAATTAACACCGATTTTTAAGATAATTATATAAGCATAAATTTTATAAAAAAAAACAACAAAAGGCAAAACAACAATAAAAAATTTTTGAAGATTTGCTGTTGGGTATGAAGCTTGAAGTCAAAGAGAAATTTTTTATTTTTTTAATTTTATAAAAAAGATTGCCTAATAATTTGAAACTTTGATATAATAATAAAAATACACAATAAAACGGAGATATTATGGAAAATTTAAGAGGAAATTTATTGTTGTTATGTCAACTTCAAGAAAAAGATAATGAAATATTCAAATTGGAGCAAAATGTTAAAAATGCTCCGGTCATTTTGGAAAAGAAAAAAAACGAGATAGATAAATTGCATAAAGATTTCGAACAGAAAAAAGCTGAGTATGTCAGATTAAATTCTTTGAAAAAGGAAAAAGAAGCTTTGCTTTCCGCAAAGGAAGCAAATATTGCAAAACACAATGCCGATTTGATTACCATAAAATCAAATGACCTTTATAAAACTTGTCTTTTGGAAATAGAAAAAGCAAAAGCCGATAAGAGTGTAATAGAAGATGAAATTTTACAATTGATGGAAGATATAGATAAAGAATTCGTTAATGTAAAAAGACAGGAAGAAGAATTAAAAAAAATTGAAGCAAATATTCAACATGAAATAGATTCAATAAATGATACATGTAAAAATGCACGTGAAAAATTAGATTCAATTGCAAAAGAAAGAGAAGAATTTTCTAAGAAAATAAATTCAAATTTACTGTCACAGTACGAAAGAATAAGGGAAAACAGAAACGGACAGGGGTTAGCTTTAATAGACGGAGACAGTTGCGGTTGTTGCAGTATGACATTAAGACCGCAATTAATTAACCAAGCTACAAAATGTACGGAACTTGTTTATTGCGATAATTGTTCAAGAATATTGTTTAACAAAAAAGAAATAGTATAGTTTTAAAATACGGGTAAGATGTTGTTTGGTCGCTTTACTTAAGTTATGTAAAGAGGAAAGTCCGAACTTTATTCTCTTTTTATAAGAGAAAAACGGTAGCGGGTAATTCCCGTCATCCGCAAGGATAGAGGTGCGAACAGTGACGATTTTTACCGAAAGGTAAAAATATTCCTTAGGGAATAATCATATAGTAATATATGAAATGAAACGGCTAAAGCCTTACCGGAAAGCAAGACAGCAGTTTTTGTCGCTTGACCGTATAAAGCAATTTATTCGGCAGAGAAATGACCATACCGTTTGTTTTACAAACGGACTGAATTCGGTGTATAAACATCTTACTTCGTATTTGATATAGAAGTTCAATACATGTTGAACTTTTATATTTTTTGACATAAAAAATTATATTTTATAAACTTAATAACATTTTAGAAAAAGAGATGCCATAAATGAAATTAAAAACACCTTATTATTTAATTGATGAAAAAGCATTGCTTAAAAACTTACAAAAAATTAAATATATCAGGCAACATAGCGGAGCTAAATTTGTTTTGGCTTTAAAATGTTTTTCAACATGGTCTGTTTTTAATTTGATGTCAAAATATATGGACGGAACAACAAGCAGTGCTTTGTATGAAGCAAAACTCGGTTATAAAAAATTCGGTAAAGAAGTGCATGCTTACAGTGTTGCTTATCCAAAAGAAGAAATTTTGGAACTTAAAAATTTTGCAGATAAAATAATTTTCAATTCAATCTCTCAGTTAAACAAATTCTATCCTTTGGTCAAAAATAAAAATTTAGGTTTAAGGGTTAACCCTAAAATAAGTTACAGTCATTTTGATTTGGCCGATCCTGCAAGGAAATATTCAAGGCTCGGTGTAATAAACAAAAAAGATATTTCGGATAATTTAGATAAAATAAACGGTTTAATGTTTCATTTTAATTGCGAAAATGAAGATGTCGAAAATTTGGAACAGTCTTTAAACTATATCGGCAAAAATTATTCCTCAATGCTTAAAAAAGTTAATTGGGTAAGTTTCGGCGGGGGAATTTATTTTACAAAAGCTGGTTATAATGTTAAAAAATTTTGTAAAATATTAAAAGATTTTTCCGAAAAATATTCCGTGCAAATTTATTTGGAACCTGGAGAATCTTCGATAACAATGAGTGCAAAGCTTGTTACAAGTGTTTTGGATATTATACATAACGGAAAAGATATTGCGATAGTTGATTCTTCTACCGAAGCTCATATGTTGGATTTGCTTACTTATCATACTCCTGCAAAAATGGCAAAACAAAAAAATGCAAAGTATGAATATATTGTTGCCGGAAGAACTTGTTTGGCAGGTGATATTTTCGGAACTTATAAATTTTCAAAACCGTTAAAAATCGGCGATAAAATAGAATTTGAAGATGCAGCCGGTTACAGTATGGTAAAAATGAATTGGTTTAACGGAATACCGATGCCTGCTATAGTTGTTAAAAGGCTTAACGGAAAAATTGAAGTTGTAAGAAATTTTACATATAAAGATTTTGTAAGTAATTTATCTTGAGGAGGCACTGCTTGAAATGAAAAGAAATGTTTTAGTTATCGGGGCCGGAGCTGTAGCACATGTGGTTTGTCATAAATTGGCACAGAACAATGATGTGTTCGGAAAAATGTATATAGGTTCCAGAACTTTAAAAAGTTGTAATTCAATTTTAGACAGTATCGAAAGAAAAAAGAATTACAAAAATTCCGATAATAAATTCGTTTCAAAGCAGATAAATGTTTTTGATATTCCCGCACTTGTAAATTTAATAAAAGAATTAAAAGTTTCTATCGTTATAAATGTGGCAAGTGCTTTTTGCAATATGTCTATATTGGAAGCCTGTATACAAACAGGTTCCGCCTACATAGATACCGCAATTCACGAAGACCCCGATAAAGTTTGTGAAAACCCGCCATGGTATGCAAATTACGAATGGAAAAGAAAAGACAGATGTAAAGAAAATAAAATTACCGCAATTTTAGGTTGCGGTTTCGACCCGGGTGTAGTAAATGCTTATTGTGCATTGGCATTAAAACATCATTTTGATAAAATAGCAACAATAGATATTATGGATGTTAATGCCGGCAGCCACGGAAAATATTTTGCAACAAACTTTGACCCTGAAATAAATTTTAGGGAATTTCATAAAGTGTGGACTTGGATTGATAAACAGTGGGTTGAAAAACCTGTCCATGCCGATAAACTTGTTTATGATTTTCCCGTAGTCGGCGAACAACCGGTATATTTAACGGGACACGACGAACTTCATTCTTTGTCACAAAACATTCCGGCAAAATCCATTAGGTTTTGGATGGGATTCAGTGACCATTATATAAATGTTTTTACCGTGTTAAAAAATATCGGTTTGTTATCGGAAAAGCCGGTAAAAACGGCAGAAGGATTAGAAGTAATTCCTTTAAAAGTTGTTAAAGCATGTTTGCCTAACCCGAAAACATTGGCACCTAATTACACAGGCAAAACCTGCATAGGTTGTTTAATAAAGGGTAAACAAGATAAAAAGAATAAGGAATTGTTTATATATAACATTTGTGACCACAAACAATGCTATAATGAGGTTGAAGCACAAGCAATAAGTTATACAGCCGGTGTTCCGCCCGTAGTTGCGGCAATGTTAATTGCAAACGGAACATGGGATGTTAAGACTATGGTAAATGTAGAGGAATTAAACCCTGATCCGTTTATTGAATTGTTGGCTAAAAACGGTTTGTCGACCGATGTTATTGTCAATACACCGGCAAAAAAATTTATATAAAGGAAAAATATGGATAAACAAAATAAAGTTCCTGTTTTTGACACACTTTTAGGACATGCAAAAAGAAATGTTACATCATTTCATACACCGGGACATAAAAACGGAAAAGGTATAGACCCTGTTTTAAAGCAAGTAACCGGTGACGGACTTTATAAATTTGATGTAACCGTTTTTGATGAAGTTGATTCTTTACACGACCCGGTAGGTCCGATAAAAAAAGCCGAAGAATTAATGGCACAAGCTTACGGTGTAAAACATTCTTTATTCTTGGTTAACGGAACATCCGTCGGAAATATTGCAATGTTTTTGTCCGCATGTGACCCGGGAGATTCAATAATAGTTTCAAGAAGTTCACATAAATCCATAATGGGCGGAATTATACTTTCCGGAGTTTGGCCTATTTGGTTACAACCGACGATTGACCAAAATTTGGATATAATTTTTAATTCAACTTATGAAGAAATAAAACAGGCACTTGAAATGTATCCGGAAGCAAGGGCAGTATTTCTTACAAGCCCTACTTATAACGGTATTGCAACGGAAGTTAAAAAAATTGCCGACTTGTGCCATAGGAAAGGTAAAATTTTACTTGTAGATGAAGCTCACGGCCCTCATTTGAAATTCAATGATAAGTTGCCTATGTCTGCCGTCGATGCAGGTGCCGATTTATGTGTTCAATCGACACATAAAATTTTATCTGCTCTGTCACAGGGCTCGGTTCTTCATCATAATTCAAAATTTGTAGATATTAACAGAGTAAAAAAAATAGTTTCAATGTTACAAACTACAAGCCCTCAATATTTAACACTTGCAAGCATAGATTTGGCAAGAAGGCAAGCCGTTTTGCACGGAAAAGAAATGTTCGATAAAGTTATAGAAGCTGCCGAATGGGCAAGAAAAGAAATTAATGAAAAAATCCCTAATATGAGATGTCTAACAAAAAATGATATAAAAGACAGAAATTTCGATTTGGATTTAACAAAACTTACAATCAATGTTACAAAAACCGGTTTATCCGGTTACGAGGTTGATTCTATTCTTGCTAAAGAATATAATATTCAGGTTGATTGTTCCGATACATTTAATTTGATTGCAATTATGGGTATCGGTTCGGATATGGACGATGTTCAAAAACTTGTTGCGGCATTAAAAGATATAAGTAAAAAATATAAAGGAACTCAAAAAAATTGGATTTTAAAAATTCCTTCTCTTGCAACAGAAATGGTTATGACCCCGAGGGAAGTATTTTTATCTCACGATATTAAAAAGATTCCTTTGGCAAAATCGGTTGGGCATGTGTCCGCACAGGTTTTAACTCCGTATCCTCCCGGAATACCTGTTGTTATACCGGGAGAGAGAATATCAAAAGAAATTTGCGATTATTTACTTGAGATGGTATCGAAAGGTGTCAGAATCAGCGGGCAGGAAGGCGATAAACTTAAAATGGTTAAAGTTTTTGCAAATTAAAAAATGGGAGGAAAATATGAATAAAAAAGATCTTGCTAAATTTAAAAAAGCTTTGTTACAACAAAAAGTTACAATGACAAATAAATTGAACTCAAGAAAATTGGTCAGCGGAGAACATGAGGTAGGTGATGAGGCCGATACGGCTACACAAAACAGTGAAAGAGAAATGCAGTTCGAATTGGACCAAATAGGTTCAATAGCCATAAAAGAAATAGATAATGCTTTAGGAAAAATAGAAAATGGTACTTTCGGCTTTTGCGAATGTTGCGGAGAAAAAATTTCGGAAGCAAGATTAAATGCTATTCCTTGGGTAAGATATTGCAAGGAATGTCAGGAAGAAGCCGAAAAAAATTCAAAATAAAGATGGAGATTGCTAAAAAATGAGATTTGTTTTGAGGTCAAAAATATTTAGGGCTACCGTTACCGAAGCCAATTTAAATTATACCGGTAGCATAACGATAGATTCCGATTTGATGGAAAAAGCCGGGTTATGGCCGGGTGAAAAAGTTTTGATTGTAAGTAATACTTCCGGAGCAAGGCTTGAAACTTATGTAATTGCAGGTAAGGCCGGTTCCGGGGTTATTTGTATGAACGGAGCTGCAGCTCATTTGATAAAGAAAAAAGAAATTATTATAATAATGGGGTTTGAATTAACCGATACACAGATAAAGCCGAAGATTGTTTTTGTTGATGAAAACAATAAATGTATAAAAGAAGCTTAGAGGTTATTTAGTGGAAACAGATTCAGTAGAATCTTATTTTAATGATGTTTCAAGTGTTAAGCCTGCCGATAAAGAAGAAATGGAAAAACTTTGGGAAAAAGCGGCTAAAAAAGATAAACAGGCTATTAACAGATTAGTAGAGCTTAATTACAGATTGGTTTTATCCATAGCTAAAAGATTTGTAAAAAAAACATATATGGATTATATGGATTTGGTTGCAGACGGAAACATAGGGCTTGTAAAAGCAATTGAAAAATTTGATCCGAAAAAAGATGTTCATTTTTCCACTTATGCAACATATTGGATAGAACAGTATATCCGTAAATCAATAGAAAATAATGCTAAAATGATAAGGGTCCCTTCACATGTTCAGGATGATATAAACAGGTGGAAGAAAAACAAAAATCAGTTCTTTATAAAACACGGAAAGGAGCCTAATATTAAACAAATGGCTAAACTTTTAGGCATTTCCGTAGAACAGGCTGATGCAATAAACAGAACAATTTATTCTTTGGAAAATATAGATTCGATAGATTCTTCCATAAACGACGATACCGGAACACTAAAAAAAGAAACTTTGCAGGATACCGTTAATAAACCGTTGGAAGCCATAAGCGAAATAGTAAGAACTGCTTCAAATGTACAGGAAGCGTTAAAATATTTATCCGAAAGAGAAGAAAAAGTTATAAGAATGAGGTTTGGAATAGACGGAGAAGGTCCTTATTCGTTGGAAGAGATAGGCGAGCAGTTTAATTTATCAAGAGAAAGGGTTCGCCAGATAGAATTAAGATGTTTTGAAAAATTAAAAGAAATTTTTATAAGATTAAAATTTGCCGACAAAGCCGAAATTGAAAAAATGGTTTTAGACCAAAGAGGAACAAAAACGGACAGAAGGCAAAACAATATAACAAAAGTTATTCATGAAAGAAGAAGATTAGCAGACAGAAGAAAATAAAATTAGTAATTAGCAATTATAAATTAGCAATTTCGGTGTTTTAAATTTTTACAGATTTTTCGCAAAGCGAAAAATACATTAATTACTCATTACTAATTAATAATTGATAATTGTAGTTCAATGCCCTGATAGCTCAACTGGATAGAGCAGATCCGTCCTAAGGATAAGGTTGGAGGTTCAACTCCTCTTCAGGGCATATAAGATACTTTTAATAGCCGCAATTCCCTCGTAGAATTTAGTAATATAAATACCAATAACAAGTTTTATAGGGCAAAAATAGGGCAAATTAGGAAGCATAATTATGAACGAGTTTTTTAAAATTATAAATATACTTTTTTTACTTTTATGTCTTGTTTCCGTTTCATACTGTGAAGAATTGACTTTGGCAAATGCTTTACAACTTGCAATTTCAAATAATGAACTTATAAATGCTTCCGCTAAATCAAAAGAATTTGCACAATATCAGTTAAAATCCGCCAAGGGTAAAAACTATCCGAATATTTTTTTGGAAGGTTCCGTTAATAAAATAAATGACCCTATTATTTTAAAGCTTGCCGATGCAAGGTCTGCTGTTATCGGTGCAAGTGCGGCTACTTTAAAAGCTACCGGAGCTTCCGATGCAGTGGTTGCAGCTTTTACAAAAAAATTAAATTCATCGATTCCCGATTTTGATATGAAATTTCAAGATGACTTGTTTTATAAGTTATCGGCAGGTGTTTTGTGGCCGTTATATACCGGCGGGAAAATATCTGCAAATTCAAAAGCAAAACAAACGGAAGTCGATATTTCAGCAATAGAACAGGAAAAAACATTAAATTCAACAATAACATCGGTAATAGAAAGTTATTTTAAAGCGGAACTTGCTCAGGAAGTTTTAAATATACGACTTAATTACCTCAACAATATAAAACAACACGCTGCAAATGCCGAAAAATTATTCAATGTAGGTATGATTGCCAAAACAAATAAATTAAGGGCCGATGTTGCTCTTTCACAAGCAACAATAGAATATGAAAAATCAGCAAGGGATTTTCAATTGGCACTTGTTGTACTTTCAAATATAATAGGAAAAGATTGTCAAAATGCCAGCCTTTCTACCGATATAAATATATTGGAAAATTTAAAAGATGTCGGATATTATATAGAAACGGCAAAAAATAATAATACTGTTTTAAAAGAATTAAACGAGAAGAAAAATTTAATTAAACAAAAGAAAAAAGCAATAACCGGAAATTTTTTGCCTACGATAGCAGCTTTCTGTAAATATGAAATTTATAAGGAAAATTTAACGGTATTTGATCCGGAATGGGTTGCAGGAATTAATGCACGACTTGATATTTTTAACGGAGGTTCCGACTACAACGAAAATAAAGCTTATTCCGCACAGCTTGAAGTGATAGATTTATATATTAAAAATACCGATAAAATGATAACAACAGGCGTAAAAAAATATCATCATGAAGTTGAAACGGCAAAGCAGAGATATGAAAGTTTAAAAAGTTCACAGGAGTTAACGGAAGAAAATTTAAAACTTTATAAACAATCTTTTAAAGAAGGTTTGGCAACTTCAATAGAGGTAATAGATGCAGAGCTTGCCGTATCAAAAGTTATGTTGGAACAGTTACAGGCTTTATACGAATACAATGTTGCCTATGCAAAATTAATTGATATATGCGGAAAATCGGCATTATTAATGAATAATATTACCGGAGATTAAAAAATGAAAAATAAGATTTTAATTTTTATATTTTGCTTTTTTTCATTATTGATTATAGGTTGTTCAAAACAGGAAGAAACAATTTCAGGGGAAGTTGATGCTACCGAGATTGATATAGGTGTAAAAGTTCCCGGAAGAATAGCAGAAATTTTTGTCGTTGAAGGTCAGTCGGTTAAGAAAGGGGAAATACTCGGCAGGTTGGAAGGAAAAGAATTGGATGCAAAATTAAAAACGGTTAATGCAGCTTTAAAAGAAGCTCAAGAACAATATGATTTGGCAGAAAAAACATATAACAGAATAAAAAATCTTTATGATGACGGAGTCGTTCCTAAACAGCAGTTTGATGAAATAAATTACAAATATAATGCCGCTTTACAAAAAATACATGCAATTGAAGGTCAAAAAAATGAGATAATGGCATATTATGATGAACTTACGGTAACTGCACCTATTGACGGTGAAGTTACACAAATTATATCTCATCCCGGTGAACTTGTTGCAACAGGCTATCCTATAATTACATTGCTTGACACGAAAGATATTTGGGTAGTTTTCAATATAAGAGAAGATTTATTAAATGACCTTCAAAAAGGTAAAAAAATAAATGTTTATATTCCGGCATTAAAAAGTACGATTAATATGGAAATAACTTATGTTTCCGCAATGGCAAGTTTTGCAGCTTGGAAACCGACTAATCAACAGAATAATTACGACTTAAAAACTTTTGAAATAAGAGCAAGAAGTAAAGAACTTCCAGATAATATCCGTCCGGGAATGACTGCAGTTATCAAATGAAATATTTTTTTGAAGTTATCAAAAAAGAATTTAAACTGATTTTTACGAACAAATATTATTTGTTTTTAGTTTGTTTATGGCCTTTTTTGGATTTTGTTTTTTTAGGCGGTATTTATTTTTACGGTAATGTTAAGCAAATGCCTATTGCCGTAATAGATAAAGACAATTCAAAGATATCAAGAACAATAACAAGATATTTTAATACAAGTTATGCTTTCGATGTAAAATATAAACTTGATAATGTTTCGGATATAGAACCTCTTTTTATAACAAATAAAATTTTTATGGCTGTATATATTCCCAAAGATACTGAAAAAAATATCAAAAAATTCAGTCCTGCTCAAGTAGAATGTTACCTTGACGGTTCAAATTATTTAACTGCAAATTTAGGTGAAATAGAAGGCTTAAATATTATAGGAACAATAAATGCCGGGCTTAAAAATACAATGATAAAAAAAAGAGGAATCCAATCAAAACTTGCAAACAGTATGATGTTGCCTGTAAAAAACGATTCTTCAAAAATATTTAACCCAACATATAATTACGGATATTATTTAACACCCGGTTTATGGATTTCAATTGTAGGTCAAATTCTTTTAATTTTCGGTGCATTGACAATAGGCAGAGAAATTGAAAAAAAAGATTTTATTGCAGATAATATAATTTCATTTATTTGCGGCAAATTATTTGTTTACGGTTTAATTTCCGCACTATATTTTGAGATAATGTTTAGAATATTTTTTAATTTATTTCAAATACCTTTTTACGGCGAAGTAATTACGGCGGAAATTCTAAGTATATTTTTTATTTTACCTACAATTTTGCTCGGTATGCTTATGGCTGCCGTAACAGGTAACAGGCTTGATGCACTTAAAGGTTGCTTACTGATAGGAGCACCCGCATTTTTAATGTCCGGCTATACTTGGCCGCTTTCTCAAATGCCTGATTTGATAAAAATAATTGCAGGTTTTATACCGTTAACAAATTTTTTGGAAGGTTTCAGAAAAATTTATCAACAGAATATGCAACTTGAATATATTGTTCCGTTTGCAAAAATACTTACAATATTAATGATTTTATATTTTATTATAACATACTTAAGTTTAATAATTCGTTTTAAATTAAAAACAAAAAAATGATAACAAGTTTTAAAAAAATATTAATAAGGGAAATTAAAAGATTTTTCAAATCGAAAGATTTGATAATTATATGTTTGTTGGCACCTATTCTTTATTCCGTCGGACTAACATATATTTATCATCATCAAAATCCTACGGATTTAAAACTTGTAATAATAGACAAAGATAATTCTTACTTATCAAGAAATTTGGCAAGAATGTTTGATGCTACACCGGAACTTAATGTAGTTAAATTTGTGCCTTCGGCTTATGAAGCATATAAATCTTTATTCTTAAATGAATCCGAGATTTTTTATTATATCCCCGAAGATTTTTCGGAAAATTTAAAAAAATCCAAAAGTACATTTGCTTTTATCGGTGCAAATGCAAGTAACTTTATGGTATCAAGTATGGCAATGAAAACAATTGCCGTCGTTTCACAAACTCTTTCCGCAAAAATATTCGTAAAATTTTTAATGTCACATAATATTTCAAAAGAAACTGCCGTAAAAATGGCACAGCCGTTAAGCGGAAATTTTAAATGGATATTCAACCCTACAAAAACTTATGCAAATTTTTTTGTTCCGTTTATTTTGCTCGCTGTATTTCAACAAATTTTAATAGTTGCCGTTTGTCATACAATGAGTTTGGAAACAAAAGAAAATTCTTGGAAATATTTATTTAAAATTTCAAACAATAAAATTTTACCGGTTTTATTTGCAAAAGCCGTTCCGTATATATTTACTTCAATATTTATGATATTTTTATTTTTGTTATTTGTTTTGCCGTTTAATTCAATTTTTCAAACATCAAAAATTAATTTTACCGTTATTACTTTTTTATATTCGTTTGTTATTGTTTTTTTTGCAATGGCAATATCTCATTTATTTAAAACACCGGTAATATCGTTATGTGCATTAACTTTCTATTCTATGCCGGTTCTTCTTATTTCCGGTTTTGCATGGCCGCTTTATATGTTGCCTCTTTATTTGAAAATATCTGCATTTTTGTTTCCGTCGACATATTTTATAAATTTGTTCAGATATTATTCTTTGGATAATATTCCATTAAATTACAGCTTTATTCAAATGGGGCAGTTGTTTGTTTTTTTTCTTGTATGTCTTCTTATAAATTTATTTTTTATGAAACAAAAGCTTAAAAAATAATAAAGTGTTCTTTCAGTACCGTTACTCTTCACCTATTTGAGTTTTTTTTGTATAATTAAAGGATAAATAAATTTTAAGGATACATATATGAAAAAAA
>Ga0247611_10000624_pt1 | contig 70008 bp, 113 predicted proteins | sample 177DNAGHGhighgp2_FD_192422 | JGI IMG/M metagenome (GOLD analysis project Ga0247611, IMG submission 192422) | Sheep rumen microbial communities from Palmerston North, Manawatu-Wanganui, New Zealand - 1770 DNA GHGhigh gp2 | ecosystem: Host-associated > Mammals > Digestive system > Stomach >...
GATATCAATATGGGAAAACCAATCTCTACAACAACAGATGTTGAACTCATTAAAGAGCGTAATAGCGTAAATGGGCAGAAAACAAAAGGCCCACGTTCGATTGTATAAAATAAAAATAACTACTCACTATGAGTAGTTATTTTTTTTTTAATATGTTTTTAAATATGTTTCTTTCATATATTGAGTTGGATTATTATATGAATCGCTAACACGCTCTTTATATGTAACAAACAAACGGTTCAATTCGAGCAATCTTGTTTTATCAAGAACTTTAATTCTAGGTTTTTTAAAATCAAATAGTGTCTGCATGTCTGCAAAATAGAGGACTATAAAATCCAAATCCGGGGTCCCATAGTAATTCTCAGCAAATGCTGCTGGTTGATAATAGAAATTTTCTGGAACATCCATTTCAATTAGATATTTTTCAAAATAATCTCTATAATTATCCAGAATGTTCCCTAATTCAACTTGAACGTCGGAGTTATATTTACAATAATAAAGAATTTTATCAATTGTATAGTTATCATCCGGAAGAACTTGAAACATATTCTTAACAGTTTTCTCATTTGAAGATATATTTGTAATTGCCATATTATACCTCCACTTGTTGTGAAACCGTTTCAATTAATTCATTACAAATTATTTCATATTTATAAATATCATTGCTATCATCAATTTTAATTGCATTAATTTTAATTGCATCAGCAGAGCTAGATTCTATAAATTCTTTTTGGCCTATATCAAATCTAAAATATGCCGAGGTATTTGATTCATCAAGTTCTGTTCCATTATTAGATGACTCAGATTTGATAATATATTTAGGGCTATTATATTCTAATCTTATATTTGGATTGTTATAATATAATTTGTTACTGTTATTTGTTAGAAGGTTTCCAGTATTATTCTAACCCAAACTTAAAATTAATTTTGAATCTTCCGCTGTTATATTTGTATAATCTGATTCTATTTTTATAGGAGCATCTTTCCCAGTATTTGGATTTGGTAGCCCATAATCATTTAGTGCTGGAGGTGATACTAATTCATTTGAAGTTGCTGGAATTAGCCCACTTAATTCTGTGTTATTTTTTAATTCATAACTATTTATAGAAGTTTTAATATTATTATTTGCTGCTAATACAATTTTTTTATTATTATATCTTAACGTATTATATGGATTACCAAGAGCGTTTATTGTAACGGCACCACTATTATTAGCTGCAGAACTAAGAGTAATGGATGAAATATTTAAAAAATATGTTTCAATATTACTTTTTTCTGTTTGGGTCATGTCTATATCTTTAAAAAAGATGCCAATATCATTATTTTCATTTTCGCTAATATATTTAATTTCGGATAAAATATGATGCTCTTCATTAATAAATGCATAATCAATATATGCATAATCAATATAGTTATTATTTAAATCCGTTTCAGCTAAGCATATTTCAGCATTAAGTGAATTAAAATTAGTAAGATCTAAAATTGCATTAGTGTCTTTATTATTTAGTAATTTATATAATGTTTTCATTATATCACCTCAATTTTATGAAGATACTGATTGAGGATATTTAATTTCAATAGAGTTGCTGTTATTAGTATCTACCTAAAGAGTCCAATTACCAATTTTAATTGAATCTAATTCAATAGTTGATACTGTTAAGCTATTTACTGTTAATACATTTGTATTTATATTTTTTGTTGTTATAGTTCTATCTGGAAAATATTTAATGCCATTTGAATATTCAGGGTCCTTATTATCATTATTATTAAAATTAAAAGTACATGATTCATTTGTTACAGGAAAAGTAAAATTATTAAAATATTCAACATTGACAGCGGTTCCATTTCCAGCATCGCTTATATATAATTTACTATCATCAATTTTAACTCCAAAATTTCCGCTTCCTCCAAATCTTATAATTGAAACAATTATTTTATTTAGGATTTCAATTTCAGTAATAGAGTTTCCAATTATTACAATAAATTTATAATAACCATTATCAATAGTTCCAATACAATTTCCGCTATTAGCTTCTTTTGTAAATGATAATGTTCTATTAATGGCATATTGAGCTGCATTATCTATTGCCATATTCCCTCCTCATTAACGCCTTAAAGAATTTAAATAATCTCCTGCGTTAGTTGTTGTTTTCTTAGGTGTAGGTGCATTTAAAGGCTAAACTGTTTGCTGTGTTTCTGTTGTTGTAGCAGTGGGCTGTTCTTTCTCCTTCTCTGCATCTTTCTATTGTTTTCTTAATTCTTTTAAATATTTTCTCTTTTCACGTCTATCTACAAAAAACGCTCTAGTTTTTCTGAACCAGCGTTTTCTTGCTTCTCGTTTTTCAGGTGTTTCTGTCGTTGAAGTATCCATAATCTCATTGGAAGCATCTAAAACTGCTAATGCGCCCTCAGACTTTACTAATTCAGTTAATTCATTTAGACTTTCAGAAGCATCTTCTAATTTAGCTTCTTTAAGTGCTTTTTTATAATTTTTCTTATTAGTTTCTTCATCGCCATCAAGTTTAACTGTACTAATAATAAAGAATTCTTTAATAGCAGAGAAGAAACCACTAATTGGGCCTTTTGTCATAACAACATTACCTTCAACCTCGCCATCGCCATCAAAATCCTAACCTGTGAGTTTTTCAACTCTTTTTACTAGTTTACCATCTGCATTGAAATATAGCTTTGCTTTTATTAATGCAATTTTTAACTTATCGCTTTTAATATCATTCTGAGCTATTGAACGTGCTTTTACAGTAAACATACTTACTGAAATTAAAATTGAGATTGTGGCTGCAAATAAACTCATAATTCCAGTTGAGATATCCTACTCAACTATAATTTCTTGAATTTGGTCTATCAATGGTTTAAATAATGGGTAAATAATCGGCCCTAAAATAGGTGTTGACTGTGTTAATTTTCCTGTTAGCATACAAACTATACAAACAATGCAGAAAATTTGTATCCAAAGAACAATATTTTTCATAAACCAAATTCTTAAAAGGGCTGCTCTTAATTTAAATGATTGCCATTTAGAATTAGGAGCATTTAAATCAGCTTGACAGTGTTTCATATGCAGCCTCCTTTGATACGTACCATATAATTAATTGTTCTTGTATGGAAAAACTAACAAAAATAAAATCTTAAAAAAACAAATTATTATAAGATATAAACATATATTATAATAGTGATAGCATTAGGATATGGCTAGAGGGGCTATACCAGTGCTAAATTTTCAAATTATTTGGAGGAAAATATGAAAAAAACTATTAGAATTCTTGCCCTCGCGCTTATCATCGTTATGCTGACAGTGTCCTTTGCGGGATGCTTCGTTATCAAAACGACTGATAAGAACTACACAACCGCTCCGGCAACCACTGGTGAAGCCGAAGTTTCGTTGATCGGTGTTTCGGCAGACACAAAACTTCCTGCAACGAAAAATTCAGCTTTCAAGATGGTGTCTGTGCCGCGACTGCTCGCCGCACCTCAAGCTGAAACTGCAGAAACTACCGAGGTAACTACCGTGGCCGAGACCACTGCAGAGCCCGTTGAAGATGATGCATATTCCACCTTCACCGTCATTTACAAGACTCAGACGGTCATCTACTTCACGATCAACCTCTCGAACCCCAACAACCGTTATATCATGGACTTCAAGCTCTCCTGCGATGAGGACCCCAATGTCACCGTCCGTCAGGGTACCCATGAATCTCGCATCAACGACCCCAATACCTATATCCGTTGGGATGAGGCCGAGGACCGCATTGGCAATCATCAGGCAACTTTCGTTCTGACTCTGCCCGATACTACTGTCAGCCCCACCAGCATCCGCATCAGCGAAATGTACTACTCCGACCGCACTGATGGCGTTAATAAGACTACGGTTAACATGAATAACCGCGATGTCTATACCATCTATAAGACCGATAGCTTGGTCGAAACGACTGCTCGCCGCAATAGCCTTGAATACTTTGAGTTTGGGCTGAATGTGAACGAGAAGGCAACCGTGACCAGTGTTAAGGTTGATGGTGTAGAGCAGACCGCTAATGGCGAGGGGAAATATCAGATTCCTAGTGGGAAGCTCGTTATCGAGTATGACTTCATTCCTACCGATGGCGTTGTCTATAAGGGAAGCTATGAGGAAGATATCGAAGTACTGAGATTCGAGAGAACCAACACTATCAATAAAGTAAATTATAGTGACGCTCATTTCTATATCTTCTATAATATTATTGGTACTGATTTTTCATATAGTAATATTAGAGTTAAAGATTTTAATATTGAGCTTTTACAAACTTTTGAAGATGGATTTAATATTGGATTAGCTGAATATCCGTCCATTCAGCAATATAAACCCAATCTTACTCTTATTATTTGCGGCACAGAGTTTGTTGTTGCAGATACTTTTGAGTAACCATTAAAAAATAAGATAGGCTCATCACCTATCTTATTTTTTTTTATTTTATAAATACTTTGATAATGTTTTCCTTAATACGGCTAAGCATGATAATATTAGTGCGTTCTGACGCCGCTGTAGCCTTACCATCATTATTAGACATACAGAATCCACCAGGTGTGCATGTGCCATCATCATACATAATAATCTGCCCCATCATACCAACAACTACCCATTCCTTACGTTGTGAGCGAGGGATATACTCACGGGTGTCGTCATATTCTGGGTTGAGTTGCATCGCTCCATTGGCATCTAGAATATATCTACCAAAGTCGTCTTTAAGATACTTATTACACCATTCATCATCTGCGGCATTACCTATCACACCAGGATTGGATGACACAATACCAATAATATTATCTGTGGCTGACGCAATCTTGATTTTGCCGTCTGTATTAAGTGTTACAAAATAACCCATTCTAGCTTCTGAGTTGGGGTTACCATCAGACCATTCAAAATACTCAGCGTAGTCTGCTGAATTAAGTTTTTGAGTTTTTGCATAAATATTGCCCCATACCTAGAGCATATCATCGCTGTTAGTTGCTCCGGATTTACCAATAGTTGTTGTTGCATAAATAGTGCACGTTGTATTAGGGTTATATGTACGTACATCTGTATCCACATCTAGATTAAGATAATCCTTTTTAATATTGACAGTTCCAATTTGGACTGAACCAAAAACGTTTAGCATCTATGAAGCTAATGTTCCTGTTGATACCATAGTACTATAATAGTTTGGAAGGTGTACGCCGCCGCGGTCCAAAGCCGCCGCCGTGTATGGAACGTAAACAAAGAATCTGTTCCAATATTAACTTGTCCATTTACATTTGCAATCAAACTTGTATTCAAGACGTTACTTCCAATATTAGTTGTCTTATTCAAGTTGATATAGTTAGTATCCTCACTGATACTAGACGCAACCAACTCCCCATTATTGTTGTTATATTTTGGCACAACATTTTCATTGATATTTGTATCATTAGTATATGTATAGTAATTTGTTGAATTACACAATTCTGCGCTGGAACACTTTATCAACTTTCCATATGTCAATAGATCTCCAGTGTCAGTATTAATTTTTATAGGAGCCGCCCTAAAATGGCCATCTTCATGATTAGGCGCAGCGTTATAATAGATAAGTTGACTATCATTAGCACTAGAAAATGATCTATTTGATTGATAGTAATTGTTGCCAATTTCAAGGCCGCCACTAACAGTCAAAACTCCATCAACAGCAATCTAGTTTGTATTATTTACTGTAGTTACAGTAATAGGTGATGAACTAAGTATGCCGCTTCCACTATAGACAGGAATTTGAGTATTAGAAAGACCTGCTGCTGCATATGTGTAATTATATATGGCTGAGGTATTCTCGTCATACTTTATTAAACCACCATCACTAACAATTAAATTTCCATAAACGCCTAAACTTCCGTTAACAAATGTATCCTCATCAATTTTAATAGTATCTGGGGGAGCGCCAATTTCATTTTCGATATTAACATATGATATTAGTGACCCAACTAATTCGCCGCTTCCGTTATACATTGGGATTTCATTTGAGTCTAACGAACTCGCCGCATATGTATAATTAAATGCTGTGCTATTCCCATTTTTCTTTGTTAAGTCGCCTTCAATAATAGTGTCTTTTAGATTTGCCACATGTCCACTGGCTATGCTTAAATCCCCGCCAGTTACTTCTAATGCGCCATCAACATCTAAATTTCCGTCAACAGTAAATTTATTCTATATGCTATTAAATGTAATAGCTGAATTCTACAACCCTCCGCTACCAACAGCAATTGGAATCGTGCCAGGAGTCAAAACCTCGTTTTCATATGTATAGTACTTAAGAGTTGTTGTACTATTCTCTTCGACTTTCTTTGTAAGGTCACCTGTAATAGTTGTATTCAAAAGTTGTGCCATAAAGCCCTCCTTCAATATTGTCATATAATGAATTGTTGGGAATTTTTAGAAGTTTAAAAGAAAAGGAAACAACCGAAGTTGTTTCCTTTTTTTAATACGAATCGTTTATCTTAACCTGTTTTCCCAGTGTTATGGGCCTAGCGCGGTTGCCTAGAATTTTTTTGAGCTTAACCCATACAGCTCAAGAGGTTTTGACAAATTCGTTCGATTAGGATTCGGATACGTTATTGAATCTCCATTCATCAATAGCTTCATAAAAGCCATCGTCAATAGCAAATACAAAGACAGATTCTGTTGGGTTGTCATGCTTAGGTTTTAATTTAATAATTGTGTAACCTTTCGCTAAGAGATAATTTGCCAACTGAGGGCTAAAAATAATTTTAGAATTCTTGCCAGCAGAGTCGCTCATAAGTATCCTCCATGTATTAAGATTTTTTTTGTTATATATAATAATATTAAAATTCTTTAAAAAATAAAAAAGGATTATCTATTTTTAGTATAAACAATCAGAAAGAAACTCTAATATATCATATTATAAATTTTTGTTAGGCGTATTTTAAAAGTTTACAAATTTTTCCAATTTTAAACAATATCACATATGCTCAAATATTTTTTTAATTAAATTATCAAAGCATATATTTTTATTAGTATATTCATCTACTGCGAGGTCAACATAACCATTTAGTGTTCTGCTAGGGCTGTAGTGAACGGCATAAACATAATTCATAGCCAGCCAGAATTTTTCTGGGTCATATTTCTTTTCTAAAGCCTGAATTTTGTTTTTTCCGTCGTACTGTTTTGAAACGCTTTCGGTTTCCTCAATAGTCCATTTTGCACCAACAATAGATTTGTCTTTATGCCTTAGATTTTCTACTATTTCTTTAATCATTTCGCTGTCAATTTCTTCTGTAAAATCTTCAATTTCACTTAAAAAACCAACTGAAATTTCATAGTAGTCCTCTTTAATTTCTTCAAAAAACTCCTCAACAAATTCAGAAAATTCATGAATCTTTTCCTCATCGCCAGCATGTTTTTTGATATAATTATTCATATAATTACTAATACTCTTTTTCATTAACACTTTCCTCCGTGTTTTTATTTTTTTCTCGTATAAAAGCATCATTTAGCATATTAGATTTTAAATCAATTTCTTGAATTTTGTCTAATACACTAGAAATTGATGTATATAAAAAATTTAATTGAGATTGGATCTCCGAGATCTATGTCTAAATTGAATAATAGGCACACATAGAATATTTAGAACATTCAACACTACATTTATTTGGATCGAATTTACACGTCATCTGTCTTTTCTGAAAATCGTTTCATAAATTCTTCAATTTTCTATGCAGTCTCTTCTTTTAAATATTCACCAGCAGCTTTTATATTTATACGAGAAGTATCCGGATTGATAAAGAGTTCAATATATGGTTTAATAAAATTCATTGTATGAGTAGTTAAAACCCCAGAAAAAATTTTAAAACTTGGATTAATTGTCATAATAGCATTCGTAATCTCTCGTTCAACTATTTGCTCTATAATCTCCATTTCATTCATTTCTATTACCGTCCCATAACTTAGTTTTTATTTCCTCCAACTATTTCTGAAGTTCTCTATTATTTTTTGAAAGTTCATCATTTTTGCTCAAAAGAACTTTATTTTGGTCTCTAATTTCATTTATATCAGCCGCAAAACGATCTTTATATTTTTCCTTTTCTTTTTTGATAACCAATAGCATCTCTTCAAGAGTTCTTGTATTACCAACTTGCATATATTCTTGAGAGAATTTATTAACTAGGAATTGCGAGAATTCAGTTTGATATTTCTAATTAACTGATTGGTAGTCTTTTGATTGAGTTATAAATAATAATTCATCTTCTGAGAGGCCTTTCAATTCATTATTAATATCATTAAAAACAGTATTTTCCTAAACAGAGGCATTCTATTGTTGGTTATACTATTTTTTAAGTGCCTCTAATCTGGCATAAGAATCGGCCAATGATGCGTCAATAGATGGCGTAGATTGGTTTAAAAATGGGTTGCTTGTTGCATAGGGCGAGCCAAATAAAGTGTTATTATTCATGTTTCATCTCCATTAAATTCTTATTATTCAAAGTGAATCGTTTAAGAATCCGATGAAAATATCATCAAGCCACTGTTGCAGTAATAGTATACATTAAATCATTTGCATTATCATATACTGTGACAGTAGCAGTACCAGCGGCAACACCAGTAATAGTTATAACTCCACCTTGAGCCACTGTTGCAGTTGCAGTTGCGTCTGAGGAACTCTGAGCTGTCTTAGCTAATGGGTTAGTTATAACAAGAGTGTCCCCAACAGCAATATTTGTTGTCATAGTTACTGCAGGAATTGGGAAAACTGTAACATCAGAAAGATATCTATTATTTCCGCTAGTAGTTGCATATTGAATTGAATAAGATGGATATAATGCTACTGATTCTGGAAGTTTACCATATTGCAGCCAGTTAAATACTGGATTTGTTGTAATAGTATTATCTCTATTACACATATCCTCTGCATAATTTAATGCAGTAAAGTTTGGATATTGAAGCACATAAAACATATGCACCTCACATTAAGCAAGCTGAACGTTAGGGCTAATATTAGATGCGGGTAGTTTTAACACACCAGGTAAGAATGAGCTATTGACATAGCTTAGAATTGCAGCATCCGCAAGTTCAGAAATCTCACGCTCGTAATCAGCTTTAAGGCTCATTCTGTCGCAGCAATAATCAATCTTATTATTAACGATTGTCATCATATAATCACGAACAGTATTATCATATTCACGATTTAGACGCTCTGCTTGCTCATTGAGTGCTGTACGTTTGTCAAGATCTAGAACGGCTGCATAAAGTTGATTTTGAACTGCGCCAATTTTATTATTGGTAGTTTCAGTAGCATTAACAATCTGCTTATAAAGATCAAATACACAGGCATCAGTATAGCGATTTGATTCAAGTTGGTCGATTGTGCTCTGAAGGTTTGCCATTTTTTCAGTAACAGCACTGCTATTACCAAATAGCCCACCAAGAATGCCATTACCTGATCCGCCGAGTGCAGCAAGACCAGTACCAATAATGCCGAGGGTTAAACCAGCTTTTGCGACTCCAGAAGAACCAGTGACTCTTCCATCAATGATTTCTTGTGCCATAGCACCTCCTAAAAAATATTTAATATTTTTCAGTTAAGAAAAAGGGGTTAAAAAAGGTAAAAGACTAAAGTACTTTAACTAAGAACCCTCATTGCATTCGCGACTACAATAAGCATCCTTAAATTAAAAACTTATATCTTTTACGGTTTTCGATATAAGATAATATATCTTTAATATATTATCTTAATAAATTGTTCATAAAAATTAGGCAGAATATAAACGATATTCTGCCTAAAATTAATTAATCTACATTACCTTCAAATTTATATAACTTAATATTTGAAATAGATTTCCATTCAGTTGGATCACCTTTAAACCAATCCCAAAGAGTAACCCACACTTCTCCACTTTCAGTATCTTTTAATAATAGTTTATATGATCCACGGCCAGATGTTATATTATAACTAGAATTTGTTTTTATTAACATTTTCTTTATCACTTCAGGGCCATTGATAAATTTATTATATGCTGAAATTGAGAATCTACCATCAATAGAAAATTCTAAAACATAATTTCCTGGTTCTTGAATATCGGCGACTTTAACATCATCATCAATATTTGGCATGTTAGTTATGGAATTAATAATTGCTATATTATTCATATTTTCTCCTATTCTTTATCATTCAGCATTTTCTGCATAAAATTCAGTCCAAATTGACTCAGCATAATTATAACCTAGTTTTTCAATAGTTGCACGGCTTACAATTTCTGGATGGCCTAAACTAAATCCGACATAATCATGATTAACTTTATAAATTAAATCTCTATTAATAATTTGTATTATATCCATTCTAATTGTTCTTAAAGTGAGATCCTATGCTGTAACGGCTTCTTCATCTTGCTGAGCGGCTAAATTAAGAACATTCACAGCATCAATTATAAATGTAAAAAGAATAAAATCAGTTGCAGAATGCCATAAAGATGTTCTAAATCCCATCTCGTCTACACTATCTAGTTCAGCATACATATAAAGCTCATTTGAATCTAGATTTCTTCCGAGGCCATAAGTAGTTGTATCTGTAAGGTCTCTATTATTTTTAAGTCTTGGTCTTTGTGGACAAATTTCAGCTTCTCCAGTTTCATAATTATTATGAATATAAACAAAGTCGCCTAATTTACCAAAAGCTGCAAGGGGCATCCTTAAATCACGACCATGGAAATTATATTGGCCGTGAATACCTTGCCCACTACCGCCATAAATAAGATTCTCAAAACCAAACATCATTGTTTTGTAATAAATTTCACCACCATTTTCCATAATATCTTTGATAGTACCATTAGGATTCCCATTTTCATCATATATCGGTGTATTTAACATTGCTATTGCTTTAGTAAAATTAGCAGATTGTAGTTCACTTATTAAATTATCACCATCAAAATTATCAAACCATGTATCCAAATAATGGGTATTAATTTCATCAAAGTATTTTGCAGCAAAAAAAATTGGAGGTATATTTGACAATCTAATATTTGGACCCCAACCTTTGTTATATCTTACTTTAGTTGTAAAATTTGTATCAAAATTGTTTTCATCATCAGTTCCCAGATAACCTATAACGGCATACATTTTCATTATTAAATCAAATTTTGATTTTTCCTCTGCTGTAAATTCATTCCAAATTGTTGGAGTTTCTTTAGCTACAGCAACCATTATTGATGTTAATGTTTTGCACCAAATTGGGCCAACATCAAAAACAGGTTCCTAACCTGGGAGAATAAGAGACCTTAAATTATTAATATTTCTGCTATGTGTATTTTCTGATCTAATTCCATATCTTTTTTCATCTAGAATTAAAAAAGCTGCAGCTGATGTATTTTTAAGCATATCCCCATTAGACATAAAAAATCTATAATTAACAGGTTCGGTTCTCTGATATGCTTCTTCAATTAAATTATTATATTGTTCTAAATTTTTCATTATATACTCCTATTATTAAAAACTTGTTTTTGAATAACTAAATGTTGCTTTAAAGCTATTTGTAGTTCCAGAACTATTTGAAAATAGTCTTAGATAACCATCCGTTGTAATTTCTAAGTGAATATTTGATCTATTTCCTTTTATTGTTAGGTTTCTAGAAGAAGTAAAACTTTGTGAATAATCATTTTGATAATAATCTGGTGCATATGTGGGGCCAATCCATTTTAAATAGCATGAGCCATTTCCATATGTTCCATCTTGCTAGAATGTTCCTGAAATAGTTCCACAAACCATATTATTTATGGTATATATATACATATATAATTGTGTGCTATTATCGCAGTTTAAAGCATCTATTGCATCTGGAATATTTCCAATACAATCGTAACCTTCTAGGCCATAACCATTATTACTTGAAGTAAATTTCTATAGATAAAAAGAGTTTGAGTTTCCGCCAACAAGAGTTCCTATTGTACCTAAAATATTAACCCCTGACTTTATATTGCTAGGAGATATACCACTAACATTTGATGAATTTATTAAATATGTACTTCCATTACAATAAGCATATGCAGAACCATAAATATATAGCCCTGGCCAACTTGATGTTCCATATGTTTGGCCACTGGCGACATCTATCTCACGGATATAACGGATCATAGTATCAGACCAAATTTTTCCATCACAGCTATTATAAGTAGAACTATTAACCCAACCAGATGAATCAACAGAAATAGCTCCACATGCTGAAACTTTAAGGCCCGCTGCTCCACTACTTGATGATGTAAGATAAATCTCACCACTACTACTGCTGTCCTAAACACTTCCACTACTAGGATTTAAAGAAGCTGTTAATAAACTACCGCTCGAATTAGTTACGGTTGTTCCACTAACTGTTGCTGTATGATTAGCAACTTGAACCGTTCCAGAACCGCTACTTCCCCAAATATTAACTGTCCCATAAGTATTTGTTCCAATGGTTAAAGTTCCAGAAGTTGTGCTATTACCAAGATTTGTTATACTTCTAGCGCCAGTTTTAGTTGTTATTGTTCCAGTTCCAGAATCAGTTGTTATTGTTCCGGCCACCAGTAAGTGTTGAAAGTGTTCCAGTAACAGTAACTTTATTCAATGTTTTACCTGAAGGAACTACAATCTCTTTTAAATATTTAGTTGCAGAATTAGCTGTTGTTGCTGACCCAATAGCTGTTCCACTATAGGTAATATCATTTAACATATACTTATCTTGTACAGATAGTGTTCCACCAGTTCCAGCTGTTGCACTACCACTAGATGTGGCAGTAATTGAAATTCCTGAATTATTTGTTGTCTCTAATGTTGCATTTGTCTGTGAGTTTTCTAATGCCGCATTTGTTGTCAAAGTTCCAGCTGTAACTGTAGCCGAACTTGTATTACTTGCAAGAATATAATTTGTATCACCACTGCTTGAGCTTTTTGTAGGAGCTGGAGCGCTAACTGAAACATTGTTTAGCATATATTTATCTTTTACAGATAAAGTTTTAGCAGACCCAGCGGAACCTGAACCACTTGATGTTGCTGCCACTTTAACATATAATGCTGAAGGTGTTGAATCCTGGTTAATAGCAAATCCTCTATCATTTCCACTTGTAGGTCTAGTTCCAACATCAGTGCTTGTTTTTGGTGTAATTGTTGCTGATGTTGAGAATGTTGCTGCATTTGGATTAAAAGATGATGTGTCATCCGAAGGAATATAAACTGTTGCAGTTCTTGCAGATGTGTTAAATGGGTTAGAACTTAACCAACCTGCAGATGTAAATGTTCCTGCTGCCTCTGAAACGCTTGCAGTAACATATTTGCTGGCATTTGAATCTGTTGTTACAGCTGCACCTTTATTTGATGGTGATGTTGTATTTGTAACAGCTGATAAACTACCATGAGATAGTGATGCTGTAATTAAAGAACCAGCATTAGCAATTTTAGTATAACTTGAACCGCCATTATTTTTAAGATAAACAACACCAGCACTTCCAAGACCTTCATAAAGAGTACCATTAATAGTAATGCCATTTGCACTTGAACTACCAAATGTTTTAGAAGCTGGAATTGTTAGCCCAGTAATATATTCAGTTCTTGAAGTAAGATTAGTTGACGAAATTGCAGCTCCACTTACAGTACCACTTGCAGGAGAAACCCAACCAGCAGTACCACCAGAATAGGTTCCGGCACTAGCACTTGCAGAAGCAGAAGCACTGACGCTGATTCCAGTAGAATAAGTGTCGGTTGTTCCTACAGTAACATTTGATCCTGTTATATCAGTAACACTTCCACTAATAGAACCAGCTCCAACAGTGGCAAGAGAACCACTTTTTACAGTTAAAGCAATATTTTCAGGAACGTATTTTCCTGCAGTGTGCAGTGTTTTTGTCTACGAATTAACAGGTATACTAATATCTGCCATATTTCCTCCTATTAACTGGCATCAATTGTTGAATCATAAATTGAAATTTTACCAGAAACAAAAGTTCCATTATTCAATTTTATAGTTGCGCAGTTATTTATTTTTGAGATAAGTGTGTCTATTGTTACAGAATTTGAACCATTATATGCATATGACAAATTCAAATCTGAGAGTGTTGCTAATTGATTTTGAATTCCATTAAATCCATTAATAGCATCAGTAATAACTGTTTTATATGTAACAGTTCTTTCAACTATAGCGCTCTATTGATATAAATTTGCAACCTCAGTATCTGAAAGTGTGGTTGCATATAATTTTACATCATTTACTTCTCCTTTAAAATATGACGCCCAAGAAGATGATGAGTATGCCCTTGCGCCAATAGATAAATAATTTCTAGATAATAAACTATTAGAAATAGTTGTAGTATTAACCAAAGAACCATTTATATATGTTTTTAATGAACTTCCATCATATGTTGCAAAAAGGTGTTTCCATGTATTATCATAAGTATAACCAATACCAGAATTATATGAACCATTAGCTTGAGATTCCATTCTAGTACTACTTGGATAAGTCCAAAATCCTAATTGGACATCTGAATCCGCGGTGCTAGTAGGTCCTTTCAGCATAATTAGTGCTTCCCAGCCACGATTACTACTAGCAGATTTAACCCAGCATCCATAGGACCAGTTATTACCAACAATAAAATTATTATTACTTATAACCGATGTTGACCCATCAAATCTTGCATTATAATTACCAATATTGGATGTTGTAGAAACAATTTCAACATTATTTGATATACCATGATTCTCAAATCCTGATTTATCATATACTTGACCAGAAGCTCGAGTACCATTTACAAATGGCGTTGCATGATCTTTTTGTTCAAACTAAACCTCTTTTATATAAAATGTTTTATTTGTTGGGATAGTCCCAGCATTTCCATTTTGAATATATAAGACGGCTTTACCATTCCATTTTGAAGTATCTGTCAAATCTACAGTAACAGTTGAGTAACCCTCAGCGCCAGAAGCAATTGAATTTCCTTGAAATGTACTATAATCAGAATCACTAGCATTATAAGGAGAAACTCTTGCTTTTAATGAATGATCAGATGTGTTTTTAATATATACTCTAAATGTATAAATATTATTTCCATATGTGGTTTTTCCTTTAACTGAAGTCGCATATGTCTCAACATTTTTAGAAATATAGTTTGTTCCAGCAATATTTGCTGCTAAATTTGTAGTTCCTTCAATATATGGGTTTTCAAAATCATAATGAAGAATTAATGCTTTGCTAATTTCTTTTATTTCGCTTTCAGATAAGGCCATATTATATAATCTCATATCATTTAAATAAGATGTACCAGTTGATAGTGGCCTCGATCCGTTTCTTCCATTTAAAGTTAAATATGTTGCAGATCTATTAAGCGTTAAATTATTATAGGTTTTTACAAGAGAACCATTTAAATATAATAAGCCATTGGTTCCGTTATATACTAAACAAACATGATACCATTTATTTAATTCCAATGTTGTTGATGATGTTGACGCATTAACTGTTAAATAACCAACAGAATTTGCAGTGCCATTCCCGCAAATTCCTAATGAAAATAACATATCTGATGAAGATGTTCCATTTACACATATACAATACTCATTATATGCGGGGTAGGCTGTATATTTAACCCAATAACAAACACTAAAATTTCCACTAGAAAAATCTGTAAAATTATTTAGATACATATAGTTATCCATTTTATAACATCTTCCTATTTTGCCATTATCATTTATAGTTGCACCGTTGTTTGTTAATGTAACTGGGTTTGTTCCATAATCATTTAAATTGCCATTTAAAGGCCACCAATGTATTAAAGCCATTTTTAGCCTCCATTAACTCTAATCAATACTACCATCATAAATATCGACATGCCCGGTTTTTATAAAACTAGTTCCATTATGTATAGTTGCTAATTTTTTAATTTCATTTTGTAATTCACTTGGATTTAAACTACCAGAAATTTGTGATCCATAGTTTACTACAGGATTTACATTTAAATCACTAAATCCAGCTAAAGCAGCTTGAATGTTGTTAAATCCATTAATAGCATCTGTTATAACAGTTTTATATGTAATAGTCATTAGTCACCCCCATTGTCAATACTGCCAACAATCTTTGCAAGTTCTATAAGAGCCTCCATACTCTCATTTTGTGCTCTCATAGCTTCATATAATTTTCGGCTCATATCTTGTAAATCTTTTTGTGTTACTAATTTATTTTTTTCATTTGCGTCTTCAGGTATATAAGGCATATTCTAAATTGAAATTATTGCTGGTGAATCATCATCATTTTTAAAAATAATTTCTTTGCCAACACCATCAATAATTTTTGAATTTTCATCTAAACCAATTTTAAGTTCAGCTTTACCATCTTTATGGACGCCTTTTAAATTATAAACAGATGCCATATTAACCTCCATTATAAAAAATGAAAACTGTAAAACAGTTTCCAATATTTTCAATAAACAGATATAAACAGGAAATCCTGTTTAATTTTATAAAAATTCTATTAAAAATATCGGAATTAACCGTTAGAATATAATATATTGTTCGGCTATTTTAAGGCTTTAAATTTTTTATAGTAATATATTATTAAATTGAAAATATAAATAAATTTATAATAGAAAGGATATCTATTATGACAAATAACAATTGGAATAATTGGAGTAAGATGAATAAATACCAAAATGTATATAATAAAATTATGAGCAATTTATATAATGTGAGACAATTAAATAAATCTACATTATTTTTAAAATCTCTTTCTGAAGTTTCTGATGAAAGCAATGACTTAGAAAAGAAAAGGATATTTTATACTGCTAATGATATTATAGAACTTTTATCTGATGATGATATCTTTTCTGTTACAATTAAAGATTGCGAAAATGAAAAGTATAACAGTGTTTCCATATTATATGTGGATGAAAAGCAAACTGAAGATGGGCCGATAAGAGTTACAAAAATCATACCAGATAATTTTTATACAATGCTTGCCACTACACAAAAAGATGAAATTTCTAAAATTAAACAATATTGTGACCAAAATGATATCATTTTTGATTCTCATAGCTATAAAATGCTTAGTTGTATAAAAATTAATCCAAATTATGAAGATATTATAAACTATGATGTGAAAAATAATCATATTAAGGCTATTTCAGTAGAAGGTTATGGCTTAGTTCTTATTTATGTTTCCATGGCCACTTCAGCGATATCTTATACTATTGGGGTTATTAATTCCAATATTGGGCGTATTAGTGAGAGTAGCCATGATAGTGCTGAGTGGCTCAATGATATAGTTACGATTCCAAATAGATATTATAATAAAGTATTTGAAATGTTCCCAGATATTAAAGCTGAATATCTTAAAAAATTACATTTAATAGAATGTAATTGTAAATCTGAGATTAAAAAATATGAGAATATTATAAACAGTATTAGAAATACTAAAGGTTATACAATAACAACTGAAGATGAGCTTTATATGGAACTATTAGATAATACTGATGAGGAGGAATAAATGATCTTATCAGAAAGTGATTGGCCGAAAATGCCGCATGCAAAAGAAGTTCAAGCGCGGCATTTGGCTGTATTAATTGATTTATTGAATGAAGAGATTGATTCACATATTAAGAGTAAAGCCAGCTCTTCTAATATTACATGGATGTATGAAATGCCTAAATATTTTAGAAGATATTTAAGGAAAAATGGTTACAAAATAGGAATGAATTGTATACAACAACATACAATTAGTTGGGATACGAAAGGAAAAATAAAATAATGTTGGATGACGCGCTGATTAATCTGTTTGAAAACACGGATATCAAAATGTCTAAAACGAAGATGCTTAAATTCTTCAAATTAGCAAAATCGGCGTCTGAGTTTAGCGATTTTAAGCAGCAACACTTAGGCGCCGTAATCGTACAAAAAGGCCGCGTTCTTACTGTTGGTTGGAATACTCGCAAAGAGATTCCTATGCAGAGACATTTTAATTCTCTTCGCGGCTTTAATACTAGTGAATACCCAAATTGTGCTCATGCTGAAATGAATGCTATTTCTAAATTAGTGCGTTTGTATAACACTGATGATATTGATTTTTCCAAAACCAGTATCTTCATTTATAGAGAGCGCGGCGATAATCAGAAATTAGCATTAGCAAAACCTTGTGTGGCGTGTATGGCGGCAATTAGAAAATTAGGTATTCGCCATTTATACTATACTGGTAATGAGAGTATTATATCTGAAACTCTTGTTATTTAAGAGGCTAGAATATGAATGAAATTAAAGACCTTGAAAATGTTTTAGATGCAGATCTTTTTGTTTATTTACACTTTTATCCTTCTTTTTGTTATAAAATAGAAAAGAAGTTTATAGGTTATCATTTATTGCACTATAATAAAAATGCAAATAAATTAACAGATTTAGGTATAATTAAACATTTTTATTATGATGATAATCAAAACAATTTCTGTTTTGATTTTGAAAATACTAAAAGAAATGTTTGTATTGATTTTATTTATTTAGAGAAACCTTGTTTCTTTTTAGCAGATAGTTTTAATGAAGAAAAAGATTCAGATACTGTTAAATTATTTGCAGAATTAGGAGACTGAATGAATATAATCGAAAAATTAGACGACGCAAGAATAATAGTAGGAAAATATCTATTTTTCTATAGCAAATTAACTGATGAAATTTATAATTTTGGAAAAATCATTGATTATGATATAAATCCTTATGCTGAAATAACTATAGAGTTAGAAAATAATATGGCTGTAGAGTTTTGTATATTTTCAACTAAAATTAGATATCAAAATATGCCATGTTATTTTGATGATTTTAACTATAGTAATCTTTATCTTGTTGATGATACTGATGATGAATTTGACATAAATTCAATTAAATTATTTGCAGAATTGGATAAATAAAATTGGCTTTAATTCAGTTGAGCTATTTTTAGAAATAACAGAAATGTGGGATTACGAATATGAATGAAATTAGAAAAATAGAAGATTTTAATAAAATAGATCTAACCATATATAATGCAACACTGGTAACCGCTCTTACATATGGTGTAAATGCTGTTTCAGCAATTAATAATTTATTTGATATATGCTATTTTGATGCGATAAAAGGACAACTTCTGTTTTACTACGACCAAAATGAAGATGTAGTTTATGCATTTAGTAGGGTTGAACATACAGATATTGCTTCTTTTGATACTGAAAAGAAGTTATACAGGGTGGTTCTTACAACAGTAAAAAATAACAACCCAGAAATAGCAATGGCTAAACTCTCTTTTTCAATATCAGCAATATGTTTTACTAAAAATAATACCTATATGTGTGCTAATATACAGGGAAAAACTTATGAATTTAAGAATTTCAATATTAAAAATCTTTATGTTGTTGATGATATTGACAGTGAATTTAATATAAATTCAATTAAACTATTGTCTGAATTAGATTGAAGGTAACTAAATGAATAAAATTGAAAAATTTAATACCGCAGCGCATAATTTTCTTGAAAATAATATTAATTTTAAAGACAGAATTTTATTATATTATGACCGAAATAATGATATAGTTTATAATTTTGGAAAAATTAATTATTATTCTTTTGATAACTCACTTAATATTTGCATACTAACATCGGAGTGCACAGTAACATTTACTTCATTTAGTTTCAAAGTTGTGTTCAATAATAAGCGCGAATTTCTTAGTAAATATTTCTCCGCCGCTTTTCTTCCTGTTTTTAATGATGCCTGTCTTTATGTTGTTGATGATTTTGATGAAGAAGTAGATTCGGATGCAGTTAAATTGTTTGAAGAGGTAACTCGTTAAATGAATAGTATTGAAAAATTTAATACAGCGGTACATAAGTTTCAAGAAAATTATACTGAATTTGAAGGCCAAATTTTACTATATTATAATCGAGATAATGATGTAGTTTATAATTTTGGAAAAATCGCCAATTATTATTTTGATAGGTTACTTAATATTGGTATGGTAACAAGTGAATGTGTAATAATGATTAATCCTTCTTCCTACAGAATTACATTTAATGATAAAGATTATTTTAAAACTCATCCTCCTATTTATACTTATATTAATACTGATAATTTTTATATTGTTGATAGCAAAGAGGAAGAGATTGACATTGATTCTGTTAAGTTATTTATTGAATTACAAAAATAAAGAGAGTAATTCTCTTTATTTTTTTAAAAAATAAAAACTATTCTAACAAATATTTATATGAAGAAAAAATGAAATGAAGAAACTTTATGGAGGTTTTATGGCAAATAATCTTAAAGAACGAGATGAAAAGAAAGAAACAGAGAACATTTTGTTAACTGCTGAAGAATATGCCAAACAAGAAAGACTAAAAAGAAAAGAAAGAATTAATCGTGTAACAAGAGTTGCCGGTGTATTTGCGATTTTGCTTATTGCATTCGAAGCTATTCTTGACCCATTATTTGAGTTAACATATTTTGGATGGATTTGGGATAAGATTGCAAAGACTACTGTCTTTACAGATGCCTGGGTATATTTTGATGGAAGTGGAATTTTTGATGATCGCCTTGTAATGGACCTTTGGATTGGTAAACTTGGAATTACGATTCTTTATGTTGGTGTTGTTCTTTTACTTGTTTACTTTATTACCTATTGTATTGTTGACCTTGTTGAGCTTTGCAGAACTCTTTATAAGAGTGGTAAAGATATTACTAAGGACTTGTTTGAAAATATCAAAGATACTGTAGATGAGAGTGATAAAGACGGAAAGGTTGATAGGCCTAACCGTAGTAAGAAAAATAAAAAGTCACTATTTGATAAAGACGAAACAGCTGATGCAACTGATGGAACTAAAAAGAAAAAAGAAAAGAAATCTCGTAAAAAAGAAAATGAAAATGAAGAGTATTCAAATGGATTGTCATCTAATCAACTTGATGATTTGTTAAGTGGGAAAGATCTTAATGATGTTATTAATCCTGTTGAATCAATTGATAATTCAAATGTAGTTGGAACAAAACCGCTTTAATTTAAAAAAAGAAAACCTTTATGGTTTTCTTTTTTTTTTATTTTTAAGCATCAGCAGAAAGATCAGTATATGACTGCCCAAGCATACGTTTATATAATGCCTCAACATAATCATCAACATCAGAACCTGTAGCAGTATTTGGAATAGAAACACTAACACCACTTTTTGATCCGCTGCTAAATTGAAGCTGTTCCACCAATATTATTAAGCATATATTTATCTTTAATAGTTGCACTTACTCCAACTGTTCCTGTAATTCCAGATACAGTTGCAGTTCCGCTATTACTTTTAGTAACAGCACCAGTTGAACTATTATAACTACTTGGTGTATATGAAAAACTACCAACACTAGCTGCAGAAATTGTTGTTGTGCCGGATGTAACACTACTAGTTTTTGATGCAGGAATATAATTTTCATCTGATGTTAAACTTGTTGATGAAATAGCTGAGCCAGCATATGTTATATTTCCTAACATATATTTATCCTTTACAGTCACAGTTCCGCCAGTTCCAGCAGTTGCACTAGCACTTGCGGTTGCTTTAACTTTAACATAAGCTGTTTGTGCGGTTGATCCGCCTAATTTATTATCATTATAACAAAGAGCATAGCCTCCATAATCGGATGGAGATGATGTATATGTAGTAATAGTTGCAGATCCACTAATAGTTCCTGCAGTAACAGTAACTGAGCTGCCATCACTTGCAAGAATATAATTTGTATCACCTGAGCTACTGCTCTTACTAGGAGTTTGATTGTTAATTACAATATCTTCAAGCACATATTTATCTTTAACAGATAATGTCTGATTACTTGCAGCTGTTCCATTACCAGATGATGTTGCAGCTATTTTTACATATAATGCATCGGGTGTAGAATCTTGGTTAATTGCAAATCCTCTATCATTTCCACTAGTTGGTCTTGTTCCAATATCGCTTGATGATTTTGGAGTAATTGTTGCACTTGTAGTAAAAGAACCAGTATTCCCAGTAATAGTTCCACCTGCATATGCATCTATATAATTTGTATCACTTGATGATGTTGAAACAGCTGATTTACTTCCGCTACCAGCAGCAGCACCATTAGCTTTATTTAAATAACCAGTTGCTGCTCCATTATAAACTGATGTTAGAGTCAATGCCCCAGCTCCACCAGTTCCAGTTGCAGCCACTTTTACATATAATCCACTTGGAGCTGAATCTTTATTGATTGCAAATCCTCTATCATTTCCACTAGTTGGTCTTGTTCCAATATCGCTTGATGATTTTGGAGTAATTGTTGTTGTTGAAGACGCTGCCCCACCACTTGCAGAAACAGTAAAACTAGGGTCAACATCAGGCATAGCACCATTCAGTATCTGACCGTTGACATCATATGCAGTAAAACCATATCTAATATCTGCAGTAGACAATGTAGAAGTATCAGATTTTCCTCCTAATAGAGCATCAAGAGAAATTTTACTATTAGGATAATATCCAGCTTTAATAATTAAGAAACCCTCAGTTGGAACTACAACATCACTTAATTCAGTATAGGATTTATATGTTCCACTTCCAGAAGAAATACCATCTGATTTACTACAACTAGTTAATACACCAGCCTTTAAATAAATTGTTTTACTATCAGAGTTTGTTGTTCCAGTTTGTGAACTTCCTGAAATAACTGTTGTTGCTGATTTTGCAGGAATATAACCTGCAGTATGAGTATCTTTAACATCTGTTATAGAAGCTGAACCACCAGTTGCAGAAGCTGATGCAGTAACATAATATGATGTTGCACTACTTGAAACGCCATCAGAAATACCAGTAGATGTTACTGAAGCTGAAGCAGTACCAGCTGATGCTGAAACTGTTCCTCCACTTACTGTGCAAGAACCGGCATTAATTCCAATATATTTTGAGTTACTATTTGCGCTTACACTAACTGTTTGGCTATCAGTAGCACTTAAACCAGATGGAGTGGAACCACTTGAAATACTAACTAAACCTTTATAATTATTTGCAAATGTAACTGAACCACGACTTACTGTTTTAGAGCCGGTTCCAGATTCTGCATTAACTTTTAAGAAATAGGAATAACCAGCAGATTTACTTGCAGCTTCAGTATCATATAATACAGGGGTTCCTAAACCAGCACTTGTAGCTGCAATAATATTTGCCCCTTCAACACCAGTTCCACTACTATCATCTGAACTAAATGAAATTCCAAGTGTTGGTGTAATACTTCCGCCACCAGACAATCCGCCACCGGACAATGCAGGAGAAACTATATTAATATATCGAGGCTCAAAATTATCAGTATTTGTAACACCAACACTAGCATTTACACTTACTGTTTTCCCTGTATTATCCGCAGTTATTCCAGAAGCACTTTTTATCCAACCTTCAGTTAAAGAAGCAGTAACTGCCCCACGAGTTATTTGGCTAGAACCAGTAACCGAACCATTTGTAGAAGTTCCAGCAGTTGCATCAATTACAAGATAATCCGTTCCATCTGTTTTTCCGCTTGGGGCACTTGTTAAAACATTAAATTTAGTTAAATTTGCAGAAGTGAAGAAACTTCCTGATTCGTTAAAACTAGTAGTTGCCCCAGTAATTGTTGGTGTAATAGTTTCACTTCCAGATAATGCGCCACCAGAAATATTAATTGAGCCTTTTTTTACTGCGGCATATAAAACTGCAGATAAATCAGTAGATGTTGATCCACTACCAATAATATAATATCCACTATTAACTTCATTCCCAACATTACTTGAAGTAATATTCAAGCTTTCTGTTGCTTTTAATTGAAGCTAATTTTTAATAATTGTATCAAATTCTCCAGTTGGAATAGGCGAACTCTATGCTGTTAAAGGAGTTGTTCCATCTGCTCTTTTTGCGCTTAGATTATATAATTCATTCTATATATCATTAAAATCGCCAATTGCTTTTTCAATAACTGTTTTATATGTAATTGTTGGCATAGGCCCTCCTAAAATAATAGTCATATAATAGATTGTTCCTTTATAATTTATCTCTTAAAAAAGAGAAACTAAAAAGTTTCTCTTTTTATTATAAAGATACAGCAACACCTAAGAGGCGTTTTTGTAAAAGATTAAGCTTAGTTGCAACACCAGTTCCCATAGCATCTTCATGAATTGTTACAGTTAGATTACTAGTATTATATTTATCTTGATTTAATACTGTAACAGATGAAACACCATTTAGCTCTTCATTATCGCCACTTCCAGTATTTGCTGCTGGTTGTACTGTATATGATGTAGGAGCTGTTGCAATATAGAAACTTTGAGTTGGCATTGTTTGAGGAACAGCTGCCGTCACATTACTTGTGGAATCAATATAACCTGTAGTAATATTTCCTGCAGTAACGGTGTTTGTAACATTTGCTTGAACAACAAGAGCTACAGCACCTGATGAAGTTCCTTGTGTTACAACCGTGCTTGAGTTATCTTTTGATAGTGTTGCACCAGCAGTTGTTGTAACATGACCCTCTGGAATTGTAATAGGCGTTATAGACCCAAGAGTAATATTCCCACTAACATTTGAACTATTTTGGCTATCATAATAACCAGTATCAATGCTACCATCAATTGCAACTGGATCCATAGAAGCGGTAATTGTATAAAGATTAGAACCACTACCAGATCTTGCCCCACTGAGAACAGGGGTTACAACATTTGTTCCACCAGTAAATCCGGCGCCCTCTTTAAGATAAACAGGATTTAGATTTTCTGATGCTGAAACACTTATTGTTCTTGTGTCGCCCTACGCTAAATACCCACTATTTGTTGCTTCAAGGCTAAGGGATGTTCCATTTGGGTCAAGCGCTGTTGCAATTGTAAATCTAGATGACTAAACTGTTGTAATATTATTACTCACGCTCTGTTGTAAGTTAATTGCAGAACCAGAGCTAATTCCAATTTGAAGTTTAGGAATTTCTAAAGTTGCTGAAACAGCAGTTTCAAGTTCGTTATTATTTGATGCAACATTACTTTCTGATGGTTTTACATAACCTTCAGTAATTGAAAGAGCAGCTGTTACATTATCAGAAGCTGTAAATACATAACTATTTGTTTCTTCAGATCTTGTGAAATCAGCAGTTGCAATATTAAGTGCTGTAGCTGAAATAGAAACAGCGCCTTGATCAATTGAAATTGTTGAATTACTAAGAGCACCATCACTTACTCCTCCACCCATATAACCTGGGTTAGTTGTTGAAGCATTCTTCCCAACTGTAATTGTATATGAATTAGAAGCTGGTGTTCCAGTAAGTTTTCCTGAGCTTACACCATCATATGTTAATGCTAAAGTTGCTTTATCAATATTAGTTGCATCAAGATCTGCAACAGCTCCAAGAAATCCAGATGGCACATAACCGCCACGAGTTACTTGAATAAATTTCTAGAGATCGTTTAACTCAGTAATACCATCAGTATCTACAGTGACATATTCAAATTGTGCTTTCGGAATATAATATTGTGTGCTATCTGAAGCAGTTTGATTACTAGGAACAAAACCAGCTGTTGAAACAGAAGCAGCAGCCCCAGCACTAATTGTATAATAGTCGGTATTTGTTAATGTTGAATTCGAATCAAGGAAAATATCAGTTGCAGTTCCAACAGGTTTATTATCATTGCTATCATGAGCAGTTGTTGTTAATGTTGCTCTTGCTGCAATTTGTCCTGCAGGAACATTAATTGTTTTTGAATATGATAATGAAGAATTTGATATTGTTACTTCATTATTTGTTACCCAACCAGCAGCATAATCTGCAGAACCTGTAAGTTTTCCAATAGTTGCGCTACCAGTAAGAGTAATATTATAGCCAGTTGCAGGAGGTTCATCTGATAAACTAAAAACAGATGAATTATATCCTGTTGCACTTAAATTTGTTTGTGTTACTGAAATTCCAACTTTACCTTTTTTAACAGGAACATTGATTGAGCCACTAATAGTGTCTGTAACACCAGTAGAACCAGTTTTTACATAACCATCAATAACTCGTTTATTTGAAATTTCAGAAATTGTTACAGTCTTTTTATAATTATCCCCATCTGTAGTAACACTATCAATAGCACTTACGCTTACATTTGCATTAGAATTATCAAGAGTTATTGCATTTGGAGTAATAGTTGCTTTTTTAACTAAAATAGTGTCTGATGTGTTTTCATGTGTTCCACTAATATCAGATGCACTGCTAAAATAACCTTCAGTAAATGAACTAACACTAAAAGTATTTGTATGCGATGCAATAATTGTATATGGATCGCTATCTCCAGATCCAGCCAAAATAGCATCAGAACCCTAAGTACTCAATGCACCATGATCAACTGTTACTGTTGCAGAACCAGGATTAATTTTTAAATATTTTGTTTCAGTTACAGTTTCACTTGGGCTAGAAGTTCCAAAATCAGCTTGTTCAGTTGTTCCATTTGATGAAGATGACAATGAACTAACATAACCTGGTCTTACAACACTTGCAATTGATGTTGCAGAAATCGAGCCATAAATACCGTGTGCAATAGTTACTGGAATATAAACCCCAGAAGAGGGTTCTGAAGTAACTAACTCAGCATTAACTGAACCAACAGATGCGCTGAGATTTCCATATAAAGAAAGCCCTGTAAGATCTAATGTTGGCTTTGCTAATTCAACTGTTCCTTTATCTACAATAACAGTTCCTAGAAGTTTTCCACTAGGAGGAGTTATAATATATTGGTTGCTAGATAATTCAACTTCGCTTAAACTAAAGTTATTTGAAACTCCAGCGACACCAGTTAAAGTAATATTTCTAAGATCAATAGTTGTTGAAAGTGTATTTCCTTCATAATAACCAGCACTAATTCCAGTTAAAGATAACTCTGCAGTTGTGCTTCCTTTAGTAATTGTAGCTGTAAGATCATTATAACCAGTTGAAGCACCTTTATAGTTTCTAAGTGTTCCATCAGCATTAATACCTGCAGCGATTTGGTTGCTCAAATCATTAACACCAGAAACTTTAATTAAATTAGAGCTAATTAAACTAGCATATTCAGATGTTCTAATTCCATCGGAAACAGTATATCCAGTAGTTCCTAAAACGTGGCTACCACCAGCATCTGTTTTAGCAACCTTTTTTGCGGCTAAAATACTAAAAATACTATCAAAATCCGCAATAGCACTATCAATAATATTACTATATGTTAAAATATCTGGCATGTTTCCTCCTTTTAAATTCTACCGAGAAGTCTCTATTTTAAGGCTTCTGATAGAGTCCCAACATACCCAACAACTGCTCCAGCAGAAGGAAGATTTAAACTAGCAGAATCGCTGTCACTTACACTATCAACTATACTTCTACCGGAATCCTTTATTGTTTTTCCGCTTGTTCCATCAAATAAAACAATATTATTATTTGTTGAGCTAACTGGCCCCGAAACATCACCAGCATTTCCAATGGTTATAGCAGAACCTGATCTTAAGTTTACAGTCAATGTTCCATTTGTACTGTCATAAACAATACCTTCAATATTTTGACTGGAGATAAAAGAATCATATATATCATTTTCATATGCTAATTTTAATGGATCCCCGGACTAATCAGTCTAATTATTAGCAACAAGATACTACTTCCCATTTATAACAGCACTTGATGCTAATTGAACTCCATTTGGGCCTACTTTAAACGTTTTAGAAGTAGTTCCGGCTATATTATAAAAAGCCATATACCCTCCTATTTATTTATATTTTATAATTAATTGTTCCGCCATTAAGCCTTATATGAAATAATAACTTTTCCTTCAATTCCAGTTAAAGATGTCATATCAATATATAACTATAAATTTGCATTTACACTATAATATATATCATATATAAATGTTTCTGGGATATTTGATGAATCTGATATTGTTTCAAAATCAATATCTTCAGCTTTAATTAATGTTTTAACAGTAGTATTATTATTTTTTAAAGTAATTAGCGGTGTCTATGAATTATTGATACTTGATATACTGGTTTCATTAGTAAATAAAACTTCTATTTTTTTTATAGTTGAATTTGCAGGAATTGTAAATGATGATGTTATTGTAGCAGTTGAATCAAAATTAAGTTCTTGCTCAATTATATTTGAACTAGATAGTTTAACAGATTCTAATTGTGTAAATGTACTCTAGCCATCGCCTATTTTAAATATAATTTCATCAGGTAGAACGCCATTTGATCTAACAATAGCTAAAACAATTTCGCCATCATCTAAAACAGGATTTTCCTAAACCCAATTTGCATATGTATCATATTTAACAATATTATTAGAAATTGGGGTTATAGTTGCTGAACCAATTCCAACTGCTCCAAAATAATGTTCAAATACAGATTGAGTTGTTAAATTTGCATCAGTAAAATCCAATGCTTCAGCGGTTTTAATATAATAAATAACAACTGTTTCTGAATTGCTATCTGTATTTACAAGAGAAATTATTTGCCCAAGATATGGATATAATGGCATAGCTTTTACTTTCTGGCTAACGCCAACACCATTTATCGGGTATCTTCCTTCTGTAACATAATAAACCATATCCTCAATAGATTTAAATTCAGATGAAACATCTAATGGAGCATTTTTCTAACGAGAAAGATTTATACCAAGAGATGCATTTGGAACGTAGGAAAAACTTGGTTCATTATTTAACCATCTATTATCAGCCATAATGCACCTCTCATTCTAATATTATTCTATATTTTGTTGGTTTTAAACCAGCAAAATTTTCGCATTTAAAAATGCTATAATCTATGGCATAATTACCGATAGAATTTTCATCAGCATCGGCCCCACCAACGGAAATAGTAGTTTTAGTAAAATTTTCCTTAACATCCAGATTAAGCCCCATAATATCTATACAATGAATTATATTATGAGATCCAGGCACTGCAATAATAATCTATTTAGTTCCATCTGGAATTTCAAGTAAATAATCAAGTTTTGTACCAAATTCAGAATTTGTAAAAGCTCGAATTACATCACTATCTATTGTTGGGGTAATACTATTATTTACAGCCCAGAATGATTTTCTAGTAGGAGTAAATATCGCAGATTTACTTCCAGCAGATTTAGTTCCAGCTAAAATTTGAACTGCAGGTGAAGATGGATCTCCTAAGTTATCTGTTGCAATATTCCCAGCAGTATAACCAACTGATGTAGAAGTAATCGCTACTGTAATTGGTGAGTTTTCAACTATAAAGTTATAATTGAAAGTGCCAGATTTAGTATTTAAAGTTTGGGGGGTGGTTTCACCAATTTGATATGTTAAACTATATTCTTCAGATTCCCCCACTCCTGTAGATAGATCAAAAGTATATTTTCCAGTATCACTCAAATAGAGCTGATATGAAACAGAGCCAGAAATTTCTGTTCCGGGTTCAACATTTGTATTTACTGGTCCATTATATGACTAGAATGCAGCAACTGGTTCGTTAATAATTGTTGGTTGAATTCGTTTTGAAAATATTTCAGCAAATGCTTCAGCAACTGTTTTACCTGCGGTTTGGAATGTTGCTGTGCCCATTTCAGATTTTGTTATATTCCCAACCTAAGAGTAATTTCCTGCAAGGGTAATATTTTCTGTAAGATAGACATTATTTGCGTCATAATTTCCATCCATTGCAGCCCAATTTGAGCCGTTATAAACATAACCAGTTCTAGTTATTCTTCCAGTAGAAATTTCTCTTGTAACAATAGCCATATCGCCCTATATTGGGCTTAAAATAGACTAAAGTAATACAGTATCGCTTTCATTTCCAATTGGGCTTAAAACTGTTACGCTATCTCTATTTGGAATGTCCTGTAAAGTGGCATAACCAACTAATTTAGTATCAATTCGATTATCAATATCAAGAGCATTTAAAGTTGTTTCAATTTCAGAAATTTTATCTGCTGCTTCTTGAATAGAGTCAATTTTCTAAGTTAATCCGTCATCATTTGCTAAAAGATCAATTTTAGCATTTAATTCAGCTTTATCAGCCTCAGTAATATAACCTAGGTCATTTTCAAGCTCACTAACTTTAGTAACATTTATAATCGTACCACCAGGAATTGCTTGAGATAATCTAGAATCAAAATATGATCTAAGTTGAGCGATTTTAGTATCTGTTTCATTTTTTGTGTATGTATTTTGAATATTTTCTTTATTTGTTTTAATCCAAGTAGCAATTTTATTTAAAGTATCAAGATCCGAATCACTATTTGCTATAAGATTATTTACTGTATTTGAAATCGCGTCTAAAGAACCAGAAAGACTACTTGCAGTATTAGAAATAATGTCAATTCTATTACTTAATGTAGTATCTGCACTCTCTCTAGTTAAAGCTTCTGAGCCTAAATCACTCTCAAGACTATCGATTTCATCATTTATAGTTGAAATTTGCTAATTAATTGATTCAATATCTGAATATTTAGCAACTTCAATTAGATTTTCTTGATTTGAAATATAATATACTTTATTTTCTTCTACAACAGAAATTAGTTGGCCTAAATATGCAGTACTATGCTCGCTTGTAAGATAGGCCAATAATTCATTTTTTGTTGAAAAAACACTATATAAATCAATTGGGAACTTACCAATTCGTTTAAACCCACCAAGTAAAGGGGTTACTTTAATGTTATTAATATCCATTTCAAGCCCCCTTTAACATAAATTCAATATTAATATCGTTAATTAAATCCTATGGATCTACAAGTAATTTATATTTCATTAAAACATATAATGTGTTAATTCCTTCACTTTCAAAAGGTTGGCTATATCCAACTATATCAAAATATTCATTTAAAAGAACATTTTGGGTTGGAATTGCTAAACCTATATTTTGAACGGATTTTTGGAACATTAATAACCCACCAAATTTTTCTAATTTTACACAAACAACAAAGATATCTTTACCCTATGCAATTTCACTACTTGTAATTATTGCATTTCTTGGTTTATCTAAATATGTCTGAGTAAATCCATTAGTATTTTCAATATTATTTGTTAATCCATAAATAATATCTGGTTCAGAATATTCAAAGTTTACATGATAACTAATAGTCTGTGAATCTGGATTCAAATATGAATATTCTTGTCCTTGACTATCAAATATAATATCATTTTCTAAAGTGTGATTAATTATAGTTGACGTGTCAGAATGCCAAGTAAAAATAATATCACAGTGGTTATAATAATTTCCATAATATGGGTGAATATCCCCAGAATATTCAACTTCATATACTGAATTATCAAAATCTTTTGCACTCAGATATGATAAATGGTTATCAACAGTTAAAATAGTTCTTTCTATTTTATGTGTTTTTAATACTGGGTCTAAATATTCTGCTTTGCATTCTTCACCATATATATTTTTAAAAGATTTAATTCTATAATAAAATTTCTACTCTTTATTTAGAATTTTATTAATATTAATTGGGTTTGTGCCCTGAGAATCTGAAAACCACTCAAGTTCAATTATATCTGGTGTCATTTTTGTTCTAACATCAGCAATACCAACATATGGATTTAGAAGATCAGTTAAAACATCTCTTAGATTCTTATCTTGGTCGTATATAAAACCTTTTTTAATACCGCCAATATCATAATTCGAAATTATTGGAAGATCAAATTTAACTTGTGTATCTAAAACCAAATCTTTTTCAAATAATTTTGCAATAAGGATAATCGCATCTTGCATTCCCATTCCAGTTGAGAGTTTTAATTCTTCGTATTCTGCTGCACTAACATCTTTTGAAAGAACATTATTTAATGCAGTAATAGATTCATCTGAAAGTAATGTGTTTGTATCATCAATTACCCAGAAACGATTTCCTAGCTCATCTTCTTTCTATTGAATTCCAAGATATTCAATAAATGCATTGAGCTAGGCCATATTTGTGGTATGTAATTCATTAAGCCAATTATTGACATCATCAGTACTTACACCCTCTTTAATTCTAGAAATTAATAAAGCTAATTCAGGGTGTGTATGATGGAAATTAGCATATTTATAATCATGGTTATGTGATTTAAGAGAATATTGTGAGTGTCTATGATTATAAATTGCAAATTTATTTAATTCAGAACGTCTTACATAATCGGAAAGATTTAATTTACCACGGCTTAATATTTCAACTGCATCGGCTTTAGAAACATAATTTCTAGCTAATTCTGCAGTTACAGCTTGTTGTGCCGTATTTTTAATTACAATTAATGTTAAATCACTTTCAGTTGTAATTGAAAATTGATCTCCTGAAATTGGAATTTTATAAATAACATCTGTTTCTGTAATTTTATAAGGACTAAGTTTAAAATTAAAAATTCCATCAATTAATAAAATTGGGAAATCTGTTTTAATATTATAGAAGACATTTTGGAAAACGGCTGTAAGCGAATCCATGCCTTCTAGTGATGATGCAATGTCAGCTACTCGCTTACTCTCCGCGAAAAAACTTTGTGTTGGAAGTAATGTGTTATCCCATACAACATTACCTTGTTCATCTGTTGTTAAATATAATTTTGGAGCGGTATTCTTTTTATACATCATTCCTTTAACATATAATTTAAGAAGCTCGCTATTAATTATATCTAATGAAATTCCTGAATTTGGGTCACTTAAAGCTTCTAAGAAATCAACTCTAAATGCAGCTCCATAAATTCTTTTAGCATCTTTAACTACTAAAACAGTTATTTTATGAGTATCTGTTTTACTAGTAACATCAGCACGATTAGAAATAGCAAATATGATTTTCTTTGTTTGATTATTGAAACTAGTTATATAAGAATTTAAATTATTTAAAACTTCTTCATCATCAAACAAGAAAATTTCATCTTTGTTTTCATCGAAATATACTGGAAGTGTAGTTTCAAAAATATACTTATTATCAACCAAATCTGGATAAATAGCGTCATCTTCTCTAGTATGATAATTTATGGAATCTGCGTATAATCTAATCCAAGGTAAATTTAAACCAGAATCTTTTTCAAGTTCTAGGCTCATATCATTTTTAATATAAAGATAATGATTATCTCTTATTAAATTTCGATAAAGATCCCTGCAATTACCAACAGCAAGATGATTATGATTTGGATTTTCCCAATCATATGTATCTGCAAGATCTTCTAAAGGAGCATCTAAATGATTATATTCATCTTCTTCAGGTTCTTGAATGAGTTGTTCAATTCTATCTTGGAAATATGCAGGCAAATCAGGAAGAGTATTTGGTGTATCAACAACTTCAAGATTACCATTTTCATCAACTGCAACAATACCTGGCTGAGATAATAAATCTGATGTAATAGTATTTAGAACTTCAATATTTTCATGAGAGTGTGTACCAAGTAAAATTTCTTGCCAACTTGTTGCATCTAGTTTTGAAACCGGGCGATTATCAACAAGATAAAAATAAGCACCACGATTTGGTAGTGAATTCTCATTTACAATAAGTTCATCATATACATTATTAACAAAAATAACAATAGTTGTTAAATCAGATTCATTAATAGCAGTTATTAATTCTGAATTAGCATCATCTGTATATAAATCATCAACAGTATCAGCTGTTCCAAATAACTCAATTGGGCCTGAAATCATTAATGGATTTGAACTTGGAGAATCTAAAGTACTTTCAAAACGTACTGTAAGTTTATTTTGTTCGGCCATCTTAACCTCCAAATAATTTATTCATATAATTAATTGTTTGACCTATATTCCTACATTAAAAAGAAGAATAACCAAAGTTATTCTTCTTTTTTTTTATTAATTAGATGTATTAGTTCTAACTTCTTTTCTAATTACATATTTAATTTTCCATATTTCTTTGAGTAAGTACTCATCAGAGTCAGTTAATGGCTCTGCATCATATGGGAGATTAATTGTATAGATTTTGTCTCCGTCTCTTTCAAGGCCAGCAAGAATACGTAAGATATTCTCACGGCTTAGAGCAGATATATTCATATTACTATATGTTTCGCTATTAGTGTTATTCACAACTGTAGCGCTAGGATATACTTTAATATTTATTAAGTTCAAATCAGAATCAAAATCACCTATTGGGCAAACACCATGACTTTCTGTTGTAACCAATGAATAATCAGTAATATAACCATCACAAAGATCCTTAAAGAATTTTGGACAATAATATTGGTGCCCTTCTCCATCAGTATATGGTGTTTCAGTTACAGTATAGGTATATCTACCTTGCTGATCAAGATAAATAGGCACATTCTTACAGAAATATGTTCCATTATATTCAAGATCAGTTGGGTCAGTATTTTTAACAAGTGTTCCAAGATAAATATTTTTAAGCTGACTTGCTTTTTCTAGATCATTATAAATTCTGAATATATTTGACATAGATGTTGGAATATGAATAGCATTTAATGTTACATTTACACTATTTTGTTCACTCTCATTCTAACTTCCTGTATAGATTTCCTGAATGTTAATAGAGAATGGAGGTGTTGTCATAGATGTTCCATCTTCAATATCTATATATCTAAGTGTTCCAAAACTATCACTTGATGTTAAGAATGCATTTGTTCCAATTTCAGTTATAGTATTTGGAATAAACAATGATGTAATTTTACATTGATAAAATGCTCTTGTCCCAATATAACGAATATTTTGTGGGAGATTCAGCTAAGTTAGTTTAGTTGTTCCTGCAAATGCTTGTTGATTAATATAATAATCATCTCTATCATTTGGAAATACAATAGCACTAATGTGATTTGCTATTCCACCTGAGAATGCATTATCATAAATCGTGTCACAATCTGAAAGATAATCAACCAGCTTTAATCTGTACCCATAATGTTCAAATATTGGTTCTCCATTATTTGCATCAATGCCTTTATAAGTATATTGAATTCCAGAAAATTTATAATTTTCATTAACTACAAATGTTTTTTCTGTTGCTCCATTAAGGAATTTATGTGTTGTATTATCATAACTATAAACTGTTACAGTATTTCCAACAACATCTACATAATCTCTAACAGAGTTTGTTAAATCTAATGTAAAGCTTGCATTCTGCTCTAATTTACTATCAGCTGGCTTATAGCCAATAATATATCTTCCCAGTGTTATAAATGAATCATCAGGTGTTGAAGAATCATTATATATATTTTGATACCAATAACTATCTCTCAAATTATTTCCAGTAGCTATGGTAAGGCCTATTGGAAGCAATCTACTAAATTCAGAAACATTATCTGTTCTAACTAAGATATTATTTGTAAATTCAGAGAAAACCCCAGCTTCAATTATTTTAACTTTTGAATCATTATCAAAATAATATGTAAATTCAACACTGTTATAATTTTCACTTGAAAATACTGGGTGGAATGCATTTTTAAGAACTTGTGTTAATAAATATTTTCTTTCAACTGTTTCTTGATTTGCATCTTCTTCTTCAATAGTAATATATTTTACAAAAGTATAAGCGCTCATAATTCCTTCAACATGGTGTAAATATGCAACACCAGAGTATTCTTCAGCTAAAGTTGCATAATCTGCATCGTCTTCAACTTCAGATAACGAACTTGAAAGAATATATACCGATGTTATACTACCATTAACTATTGATTCAATAGAAACATAATCAAAGACATTTTTATCAGAATAATTTACCCATCTAGTTCCAATCTAAGATTTTGAATTTTTCATCAAACAGTATTTATATGATTTCTCTCTATTCATTATATTAAATGCACCATAACCAATTGAGGCTACTTCAGGAACATATAATGAAGGTTGAGAGTCAAGAATACCTTTAGCATTTCCTTCTAACTAAAAATACATACCATAGAAAGCATTAGATCCAATTTGAAGGTTACTATAATCACCATTTTCATCCCAAGACAAAATAGTATATTTAGTATATTCACCATCTAAAGCATTATAAAACGCTTCAGTTCCAATATATACAATATTATCAGGAATTTCAAACGTATAATTCTGTTTAATAAATTGCTAACAATCTTTGAATGCATAATTACCAATTGTTGTTAAACTTGTAAAATCATTAAAGGTAATCTTAGAAGACCCTGTATCTATAATAGATTTTATTGGTTCGTTACCTACTGGTTCGATACCACGTAAAATAGCAAGAGCTTTACATCCAAAAAATGCATAATTATCTATTTTGGTAATGTCTCCAGAAATACCAGTTACAGATGACAAATTAGAGCATCCACTGAAAGTTTCCTCAGGGATTGTTGTTAGTTGTTCACCGTAATCGATTGCTGTGAGAGCAGTACACTCAAGAAATACAGCTTTTCCTAATGTTGTTACAGAATTTGGTATATTGAAAGATTGCAAAGCTTTGCATCCTTTGAATGCATAATTACCAATATATGAAAGAACTGCGCCACCATTAGCTGCATCAACGGTGTTATTATTTAATGCAACCATAGTTTCAGTATCCATAAATGTAATATCTGTTAATGACTAACATCCTTCAAATGCAGATGCTTCAATTTTTTCAATATTTTCATAATCAAACCAGACTGATTTTATTCCACACTTGTAAAAATAATGATCTGGGATGACTTTGGATTTTGTAATATAAATTCTATCAATCGATTTTCCGAGACTCATTGAACCAATATCAAGAACTTTGTTATTAGTTTCATTAACGAAAATTGGGTATACAACTTTTTCAAAATCAAATCTTGGTCTAAGTGGATCCAAAGAATCATATTCCGGAATTACTAAAGAAATCTCTTTTAATTCAGGGAATGTGTTATTATCAAGTGGAATTGAACCAACTGTTAATGATATTAAATTCAATGGATTTCCAGCATCTGGGTCAGTTTCAGCATTTTGAGCTATAATTGGATTTCTAATATTAAACTTTTTCAAATCTGGATTTGAATAAAGCTTAAATAAAATATTTCCTTCATCAGTAGTTGCATAAGAAACAACAACACTAGTATTTTGGTCTGTTGTGGTGCTAATACCGGCATTTTCAACAGTTTCTTTAACACTTACTGAGTTAACTCCAAAATAAACTTCACGTAACCAAGCATTTCCACCCTCAAAGTTAATATAAATATTATTCAAATTAACTTCTTTTTCGAGGCTATATTGATTTAGAACAAAATAACGCCCATCACCAGTTTCAGGATATGCAAGAACATCTCCTACAGCTTCTGAAAGTTGAATTTCTCCGCTTTCAGATTGAACTTGAAGAATATCAGTTGCATCATGCTCAAATAGGATAACGGGTCTTATTATTCTAACATTATTATTAGGTGTATTTGGATCGTAGCAATTATAATAAAATGCATTTTGATCTATTACAATTCTATCCAAACGCCCATTAAATGCTAATAATTTCTTAATGAAAACTTTAATATTTTTACAGCCATTAAACATTCTGGCACCAAATTGTCTTAAACCTTTTCTATAGGTATATGTTACAGAACTATCATCTGTAAGAGTCATTTGTGAATCAAATGGGTTATAATATCTATTTACTGCGGTTGTTCCTTCAAGAGGTTCATCTATGATTTCATCACTTCCATCAACTTGATATACCACTTTTACATTTGGTTTAACAATGTCATTAGGCATTTCAAATACCTCAAGATTAGTACATCCAGCAAACATCTCATCAGTTGTTGCATCTGCAATATCAACATTATTAAATGTGTCTGGATCGAGATAATCAAGGATATCCATATTTCTAAACATACCGTTAAGGTTTGTTAAACGAGAGAACCCAGAAATGTGGCTCTTAATTTCAGCACGAAGTATATTCATATCATCATCATCACGGAGATTTATTAATCTATAATAATTTCCTTGAGAGTCAATATAATACTGAGTTTCTTGAGTTGTTGCAGTTTTTTGTACATATTCAACATCACATTTATGGCTTGCATAAGCTGCTGGGCTATGCCATTTAGCCTATAATTCAGGTGTTAAATCTGTCCAATAATTCAAAGTAACATAACGTTTAGTACCGAAATTATCTTGTCCTGCATATGCTTGAATATTAGAAATGCAGTTTAAGTTTTTATAGTTTGCAAACATTTCGCTTGCATCGGTAATATTAGGATATGTTATTTTTAAATTCGGGAATGCTTTTGCAAACTGAGTATAATATGTAGGAACAACTGTTCCAGCATATCTAAGTTCACCTTTAATATTTGTTGCTGTAGCATACTTATAATATTTATTTGGGAAGAAGAATCCTGAAACAGGAGGATCAACCTAACCATATGCTTCAACATTAATATTAGAAATTGAATTTGAATACTCTGTTAATTGTAAAATATCCCAAATCTTTGAGTTATATCTTATCGGAGTTCCTTGAATTCTTGGGCAATTTTCAATTTCAATAGACTTTAAGTTACCAAGATTATTGGTAATAACTGTGTTAAGATTAACTAAGTTTCTTAAAGAAATTGTAGCAATTGCATCTGAATAAGAAATTGTTTCAAGAGAACCACCATTATAAAGAGATACGTTAGAGATTTTTGAACCTTCCATTCTAAGAATCTTAAGGTTTTCGCAACCAGAAACATTTAACGTCCCAGTAAGGTTTCCGCAGTTTTCAAGATGTAATTCTGATAGATATGTATTGTTTTCAATACCATCAATCTTATTAACAACTGAACCCGCATTTGCATTACCAAGAACAAGTTTACTTAAATGTGAAAGATTTGCAATATTAAGTTCCTGAATGGCGTATGTTGAAAGATCACCAATTTCTTTAACATTAGAACCACCAAAGATGAAAATTTCTTGGTTAGAGTTTGTTTTAATATTACCTGCAATATATGCTGTTTTATTACGGCCAACTCTGACAAAGTGAATTTTACCATTATTGAACCATCTAATACCAACATAACCAGGTTGATATGTTTTAAACGCAAACACAATCGGCCTAATCTTCATATTAGTAGTCTTACTATAAAGTTCATTATCTCTTATTAAATACTCATCTGGATATTTTCTAACTAATTCTTCATATTGAGTTGATGAGGTTCCGTCATTATTATAAATAATATAATAGTTATCCTCATCTCTATAGTTAGAATCAAGATAAGTGTAACTTGAACGAATAGAAGCCGAGGTATTACCAATTTTAGCAAACATTGAATCAAGATAATTAATTCTCTATTCGAACCATTTCTTAATTTGTTCATATCTGCTTCCATGGATACAATAGAAATATGCTGCTGAGCCTTTCTAATCATTTGGTCCTTCCCAAATATATTTAATAAAGCAGTCATTATTATAATATTTAGCAGGAATTTTTGCAATCTGTCTCTGATAGAAATATTCACCAACAAGTTTTCTGAAAAGTCCAGATTTACCAGCATATTCTTCTGGTTCATTTTCCATTCTAAATGCAGAATATGCACCTGTTAAATCTCCCCATCTTTCAGAAAGTAAGCTATTTCCATTACTATCTGTTTTTGCTAACCATTTTTTCACAGCTTGCCATAATAATGAATCAGCTGTGTTGTAAACAGTTGTTCCATCATCCATGGTCTCACCTAATTCAATATCAACATCATAAATAAGCTGACCTGCATTATCAAGACCACCAATAGTATCAATATCATAATATGTTGGATACCAGATCCATTCACCAGGAATAGTAGTAACATCTTCTGAAGTGAAAATACTAACTCTTCTTCCATCTGTAAATGATTTTGTATATCTGTTATACACAGAATCGTCATAATATAAATATTTTCCTTGGGAATCTGTTGCAAATTCATATTTATTTGCAGATGTTAATTGATCTGTTATATAAACTTTTTTAGGAGTTACCCATTGGCCATTATATTGAAATGCTAAAGAGTCTGAAAGCGCTGCTTCAGCGGTTGTTCTGAATAGATGGTTTTCAGGTCCCCAAGATCCAATCATTAAGTTTTTACCAAGTGAGTCAACTGCACCTAAAAGTAAGAATGTAATATAATAGTCCATCAGATAGTTTCTATTAAAGTGCCTATCAACATTATTAAGGAATTCTCTTTCACCATCACCCTCATGAGCAGTTTCTAAATTATGACAATATTTTAACCATTTTATCATACGTCTCAAGTGATAAACATAAGGTGATTTAAACTCAGTAAATGATAATGGGCTATTAGTTGTTTCTTTATAAGCTTCATATTCCTCATCTTCAACATCGCCTTCATCTGGATAACGCATTTCAAGGTCGCTTGCTATTGATGACATTTGATAGTTACCAAAACCACCAGCACCAGCTGCACCTGAGTTAGCCTTTACTTCAGAACAGAATGTTGCACGAATTGAGTCATTGTTTATTGAACGAAGGAATCCTTTTTCTGAAAGAACAGCAACAGTTTTTCCAGTATTTGGATCAACCATTGCAGTATAATCTTTAGCTTCTGTTACTTCTACACCATTAATAGTTTCAGTATTTAGAAGCCTTATGGTTTCAGGAAGAGTGGTTCCATTAGTAAGATTATACTTTTCAGCAGTTACTAAAATATCTTCAGAAATTTCATCATCAATATATTGAGAGTTACCAAATGAATAAAGAGCATTCCCGTGGTCAGTATCACCAACGACCTCTTTATCAAGACCAAAGCAATCTGTATCTGCTTTATCAAGATTAAGGTTATAGACACCAAGGAATTTTGATTCACTATCACCTTGTTTCTCTTTATAATAAAGAAGAACAGGATATCCGTACACAGTTGTTCTAATATTTTTATTAACTTCACTTGCAGGAGTATCGCCAGAAATTGTGTTATTCATATCTGCAATAAAGTTTGCACAACCAGTATTGTTAGCGTGTGAACCATCCATATAGTCTGCTTTCAAACATATTGTTGAATCTGCAATTCCATTTCCAATATCAACTTTCCATTTTTTGCCATATGTAACTTTACCATTTTCAATTCTGAAACCAGTAATTCCATCGCTATCAGCAATATATGGATCGTAAAGTTTTGCTTTATAGTTTTTACATGGATAAACCATTGAAGATGTTCCTTGGAATTGAAGTCTAATTGGAATTACTGCACCATCAAGCCAGTTGTTATTACTATTTGATGGGTCAATATATGTTAAATATGCTGGAGCACGAATAGATTTTAAATCTGCAATATTCGTTCCACCAAGCTACATAATAAAATCATTAATTGAATAGTGTGGGTTACCAGCAGTACCAGTATTTGCCCCAATAAGAGTCATAATTGGAAGTGTTTGAGCAACACCACCTGTGCTTAATCCATTATTATCAATAAATTGCTTTTTCTTTGCCATATCTGGGATACTTGCTGCATAATTTCTAAGAATCTATTCTGGTGTTAATGCTTCATTATAAATTTTAATATTATAAATATCAGCGTCACCAGTATCTTCAACAACAACACTGTTGTTAGCATCAAGATGAACTTTTGCACCAAGATAGATATTAAATCTAGCAACTGATTGAGTTCCTGAGACAAATGTATCATTATCATCTAAGTTTTCAAGTAATGAAAGAACGCCATTTGTATAGCCAATTAGTGAACTATAATAATATGGGGCTTCTTTAGAACGAGAAATAATTAAATCAATATGAGTTCTTGTATCTTCAGAGAAATCTAAATGGAATTTATTATTAATATCTGCAGATGCATTTGCAGTACTAAGAACAGCATTTTCAGTATCAATATAGAATCCTGTTTGTTTTGTAACAGTTTCAATAATTCTACCAGTGTTCTTTCTTAGATCAATTGGAAGATTTGGATCTCCATCATCATCTAAATTATTATATGCATCATTAATTTCACCTGCATTATAGTTTATTGCTCTTTCTGAGGTTACATATGTTACATCATAAAGAGTTTTTCTATTTCCTTCATATGTTACACCATTAACCCAACAATAACCGCCATAATTCATAAAGAAACGAATAATATTATTAAATTGAGGGGTATAAGAATAATCAGTTTCAACTAACGTGATATTAGTTCTATTAGAATCTGTATAATAAACCTAATGTGTATAATCAAATGGGTATGAAGTTTCAGTTCTTGTTACTTCAGTTTTTGTATCATCTGTATAATACAATTCTGGTTCTATAATAGCACTATCATCAAATTTTACATAATCACCAAAGCTGTCACGTAAATAACGAGTAATTGTATCATTACCTTCAGTTTCATATAAACATGAAACAACTTTAGCTGTTGAATTAAGAATGTTCTTTGTCTTGAAATCAATAGAAATTGTTAAAGCTCCCCCCTCTTGGTTTTTAGCAGGGTCATAAACTTCATCAATTTTAGGATCTGAGAATGGGGAATATTTTAACTCAACATAAGCCCCGTGATTTACTTTTAACGCAGTGTTATTTTCATCATCTTTAATCCAACCATTAGATTGCCAGTTAAAATTAACAAATTCTGCTTCAACATTATTGCCAGATAGGTCTTGCCATTCAGCACGATTTGCAGCATTATTTGATTTTCCTTCAGCAGTAAAATATAATGCTAAATTATCATCATATGCTTCAATGTTATAGTTATTTTCAACAACTTTGATTGGAATTGTTACAGATTCAGTAATAAGTTCATTTAATGGAGATTTAACTGTTAAAGTTAATTCAAATTCACTATATCTTAAAGTGCCATTTTCAACAGTTTCATCTTCAATTGTTCCATTAACATAATCTTGGCTAAATCTTAGACCAGAAATATCTAATTCGTTGATTCCATAATTATACATATAAGAAATAGTTTCACGATAATTTGTTAATGCATTCTTATATTTAATATCAACATCAATTGGGAATTTTTCGTTTAAGCAACCAATTTGAATTGTACGAATAGCTAGAACAGCAATGCCACCATCAGAAATTTGATATTCATCTTTATCTGAAATAATATAGACATTTCCCTCTTCAGCAATAATAATTGAATATTTTAATTTTTGAGAGGTTTTTCCTTTATTATTTTCTAGTTGTAGTTCAATATTATGAACACCAATTGATAAAGATGCTGCTTCTATTAAAATACTTCTAGTATTTGTTGTTACTACATTATCTGAAACTAGAACGTCATCAACTTTAACATTTAAAGTGATTTCAGCACTAGTATCTGCAGCTGCTATTGTGACTGGAATTGTTAAATCTAATCCAGAGGCAACAACAGTACCATCTGCAAAAGATGATTCGAGATTTAAACCACCAACTTGGAATTCAAAAGTTTTTCTTTCAGAAGTTTTACCAGTTGATTCTTTACCATAAAGAGTGAAGATATATGTACCAGCTTTAAGAGATTGTGTATTATAGGCCCAAGTTGTAATTATACCTTCACGAGGATAAACCGCAGATGTAAAAATAGTTTCACCATTAATTTTTCCATAAATTGTACCACGAGTATCTGAATAGTCAGATGATGTAAATGTAGATGTAAAGGTAATAACATCACCAATATTACATTCATAATTATTAGTGCTTTCATTATTTACTTTAACACTTGTATCAAATGTTAAAGTACTGCTATATCCGCCTTCACCAGAACCACCTTTTAATTCTTTTAAAACTTTGCTAACACCATCTGAAACAACTATATAAAGGTCATAATCATTTATATAATTTTCGCTGCTATCGGATTTAATAGAAATAACTTCACCTAAATTAAGATTTATTAAATCTGCTTCAGCTATTTCAATAGAATTATATGATGGAATATTCATTTTAATATCTGGTGTTTCACTTAAAATAATCCAATCACCAACTAAAACTGGAGTAGGCTCAAAAGTAGTATAATCAGCAATTTCTATCTCATTATAATTAAAACATTCAATACCGGAAATTTCTACTTCTGAATAAGCTTGATCTTCATCAATTTTTCCACCTTCAGCAATAGTCAAAAGTGTTTTATTTCTTTTGAAATATTCTTCAGGTGTAAGAGCTGTAGAACTAAGATTTTTAATATATACGTCGCCTTTTTGTTGAACGTAAATATTTGATGCTTCAGTAAATGTTAAGCTATTAATATAAACATTTTGGCTAGATGTTTTATCTGTTATTGCATCATAATTGTCATCATCGCAACCGATATAGAATTTATTTATATTACAATTATTAAAAATTTTAACTCCATCATTATAAAGAGTAAATTTACCAGCAGCAGATACATTATTGGCAATAATTACACCTTTTCCTTCAAATGTTATATTTTTTCCAGAACTAATTGTCCCTCTAATAACGTTAACTTTATTTAAAGATGCATTATCTCCAAGAGTAGCATCATCTAAAGCTTCAATTTTTAATTTTTTACTATTTGGTGTATATATAATATTACCAGTAATATATGCTTCATCTAATAAAATATCTATAGAAGGTTGAGAAACAATTATATTTTTAGTAATATAGCCTGAAAGAGTATATTCGCCATTAGCTGATGTTAAAATAATTGAATTATAATCTTCATCATATGAAGCCGCATCAGTTGGTTCAATATAACCAGCACCATAAATATTTTCAATATTATTAGAAACGTTACTATTTAAACCAACAACATCTGGATAAATTAAGCATCTATTATTTGTGTTGATTTGAATATAATCAATATCCATCTAGCTAGAATCTTCATCAATATCAAAAGTTCCTTTGAAGATTCTAACAATTCCGTTGTTACTACTTCCAATACCAATACCATCATTACAATTTATAATAGTAAAATTACCATTTTCAATAAATAATGATTTACCAGTATGAATGCCGTCATGCCCTCTTGTTTCATTAGTCCCATTATCAATATAGATATTTGGGCAACCAGTAAACCAGAGATTATTTTTACCAAGAATACCGTGTGTTCTATAATTTGTTTTAATTGCAAGGCAACCAACACCAGCAATTTCAAGATTGTTATCAGATTGAATACAACCAACATGACTTACAAGATTAGCCACGGTTGAATTTGTAAGAGCTTGAATATAGTTAACACTTCCTTCTTTTAAAACAATTTTAAGTTTTTTACTCTAGCTAGAATAAAGAATTGCGTCTTGTACATCTGAATCGATGAATAAATTATTCATTATAATTTCAACTGATTCAGTAATATTAGCAATATTAACACGGATATTTCCTTTTAAGTAACCAGAAAGTTCATAAACTGAACCTGGCTCGAGTATAAGAGAATTTCCTGAGAAAACCCCTTCTATAACTTCACCATCTTTTATAATTTCAAGATTAGTTTCAGTTGGTGTTGAGCTATGAAAATAACGAGCAGCAATAGCAGAATCTGTATACCATTCTTGGTATGAACCATCAGTTGTTGTTTCAACAATAAGTTTACCATTAACAGACTCTACAGGAGAATTTATTGCATTTGTAATATTATATTTTCCAGTTTCAACTAAAGTATTTAAATCAACATTATCTCTATCTTTAATATCAATCTTATCATTAATATCAGAAATATTGCTTTCAAAATTTTCATTAGTTACATAGTTACCAAGAGCTTCAGTAACTTCTGATTTTAATGAATAATTTTGAAGCTGATTGCTAATATCAATTTCTGAAATTGAGCTTTCAAGTTGCTCTCTTGTTATATAATTAGCTAATTGGTCGCTAACATCAACAGATTGAATCGCTGTGGTTAAATCACTTTGTGTAACATAATTATAACCACTAAGTTCTGTTTTTAATACATAATCATGGAGATTAATATTAAGAGTTTCACCATTGCTAAGAATATCGGATATAATTCTTTCAATTAATCCACTATTAGCAATATCATTTCTTATATCAGCTTCAATATATTTATACATTGATTTTGGAACGCCATATGGGACAGCTTGCCCATTAGCATTACCAACGAAGATTTCCTAAGTGTCCCATGCGAGATAAATACGCATATTTTCAACACCAACTGTTTTCCAAATATTTTCACATTCGGCAATTGTTCCACGGAATATAGATAAGTCTTTTTTAGTTATAGCTCCCATATTTCCTCCTATTATTGCTCATTTTTTAATTTTTTTATTTCGGTTTCCAGGGTCTCTATTCTTTTAATAAGACCAGAAGCATAATCGGTGTCTATAATAAGATCACCTTGTTCGTTTTTATGTTTTATTTCTCTTGTCTCATTGCCAACAACTTTTTCAAGTTCAGTTACTCTATTTTCTAGTTTTGAATTTTCTCTAATTGTAAACACTTTTGTTTTACCTTTTTTAGTTAAAACACAATCAAATGTGCTTGGAAAATCAATAACTATATTATCTGAATTAGAAACAGCTATTGTCTTTCCGCCAATTGAAAGATTATAATAATTCTCATATTTTTCTTTTTCTATAATATTATAATCATTATTCATATTAAACTTAGTCCAATAACCAAATTGCATTTCATCATCCAAAAATTTAATTAAAACATGTGAACCAATATCTGGTAATGGAGCGGTTGTATCATATGCTTTAACTTTAATAGATGATTTAATTTTTATATTTTTATTATATGTTAAATTATTAAACTATTTATTACTTAAATTTGTTAAAACTGAAATGGTTTTTTGATTTTCAGCTATAGCTGGCATCAATTTTGGAATAAAAACATCTAATTCACGAGTTAACTCATTATATCCTTTAACGGTAGCAACAAAATATGAGTCTAGATCTTTAACTTCATATGCCATAGCTGCCTCCTTTGTTCATATAATGAATTGTTCTCCTTATAATTCTTCTATTAAAATTAAGAATAGGCTAAGCTATTCTTAATTTTTAGTTATTTCTACGCTCAGGCATTGATGTAGCCTGGTTGTTATTAAACTCAATACGAGAAACTCTTTGATTAAGTTGTCTTACACTGTCACCAAGAGATTTAACATCATCAAGTTTAGAGAGTGCATTTTTAATTTCAACTTCGAGTTCTGCTTTTGTAACTTTAATATCAACTGCAGCATTTTTTGCCTCTTGAATATCTCTTAATTTATTTTCAACAACAATCATAACTGATTTTAAAACAGATTCTTGAATTTGGATCGCATATCCTCTCATATCTCTACGAATTTCCTCTTCAAAACTTTTTAATTCATTTTTAGTCGCAAGATCTGAGTTAAACATAACACCCATTCTAAATATTTTAATAATACATCTTGCAAATGCAATAACCATAATTGTTGCAATGGTGATTAGCATACCATAATCGCCCATAATACCGCTTATAAATTCAACCATAACTTTCCCTCCGATTATCATTTATAATATTTTGTTTAATCAAATTAAACCTCTCAAACTTTAAACAAATAATTATAATATATTCATAAAATATAGTGGAGGCTCATATGAAAGGATCAAAAGCTTTAGCAATTTTCTTCATTTTAATCTGCATGATTGGATTTACTTGTATATTCTTAGCATTATATGCTCCTTCTTTTGTTGTTGACTCTTATAGAGATATGAGCTCTGATTTTAGGGTTGATGAAGGCCCTATTATTTATAATGTTGAACTTGTTGGTTGCTATCTTGCGGCTATCTCAATTGTGCTTGCATTAATTTTTATTGCAATTGGCGAGCCCGAACCAAATCGTAGTAAAAAACAAGTTGCTATTCCAGAACTTAGAAAAAATAAGAAACAAAAAAAGACAAAAGTTAAAAAAGAAAAAACTGCAAAAGTAAAGAAAGAAAAAACAAAAACTAGAAAATCTCTTGATTCTCGTAAAAGATCAAGAAATAAAAAAGCAGCATTAGATATAACTGTTGCTGAGGTGAATACTGCCGCTCCTAAGCTTCAAGAAGTTAAGAAACAAAACCCTCAAGATTATATTAACTCTCTTAGAGGTTAAAATATATAAAGAGAAAGTCTAAAGCTTTCTCTTTATTTTTTATATTTAATTTTTATTTTTAAAATTTAAAATGTCCGGTTGCTTACTATATTATTACCAATTTCTTTTTAGCACGAGTAATTCCAGTGTATAGCCATTTTTGTGCATCATTACCAAATACACGGTCTTCTTGGTATAAAACGACATTATTCCATTCAGATCCGCTATGATTTATGCACAGATATACACCATGCATCATTAAAGAAATTGATTCCTTCAATACTAACTACATCTTTTTTTAGTTTAGCATAATTTGAAATACGAGATAAATATTCTAATTGAGACTCATTTGGTTGCTTTGGTTTAAACTATTCAGCAATACAAAAATCGCCATTATTCATTAAATATACTTTCTAATGAAAAGGATATTTGAATTCATTAGTTTCAAAAATTGTATTATCAAAAATGATATCAGCAGTGGTCTCATCTAAGAAATCTGGTTTAAAATCTAATGTTCCCAAAGATAATTCTTGATTTACTATTTTGAAATCTTCTACATAACCAATAATTCCATTTACTAATGAGTAATCATCTTCTAATTCAATATCCCAGTTATTCATTAAGCATATGATTTTTTCATTTTTATTGATTTTATTTGGTTCCATTCCAAGATATTTCTTTATACTCTAATTGATAGCATAACAAGTTTTATTAGTTCCGGCCAAAATTTGATCGGCATTCAATAAAATATTTTTTTCTGTATTCTCATCTATAAGCTTCTGATTTGTAACTATAACATTCCCATAATTTCCTAATGGTATTGGTCTTCCTTCACGAGCCATTGTTGCTAGTTGAATTATAGAATCATTTTCAGCCTAACGAACAATTTGAGTTAGATTAAAGTCAGGACTTCTTAATAGCCCATTATCCTTCCCTATTGGTGGAAGCTAGCCGATGTCACCACAACATAATAGAGGAATCCCATATGATAAAAGATCTCTCATTACTTTTTCTTCAACCATAGAGACTTCATCAACTATAATTAATTTATAATTTGAAATAGAAGGCTTTTTAATAAATTCTACTTTTTTACTTTTTACTTCTTTTCCGTTTATAGTTGTTTTATATTCAACTTCAGTTCTTATATAGATTAATTTATGTATAGTAATTGCGTTTTTAGCACCTCTTTGGATTAAAACAGAAGCTGCTTTTCCTGTTGGAGCAACATAAGCAACTTTATTTTCTGGAATTTCCATTTCATTTTCTACAATATGACGAACTAAAAAAGTTTTACCAGTTCCAGCATATCCTGCAAGAACAAATACTTGTTTAGTATCAATTTTATGTTTCCACCAATCCATTATTAGATTTTTGGCTGTTTCTTGTTGTTCATTTAACATTCATCCTCTTAACTGGGGTAGTTTAAAATATTTCTTATTTTATATAAATATTTTAAATTCCCCCCTTCTTGATATTATTTAAATATTTATTTTATATTATTATATTTATAATTATTTATTATATATAATTTAAAAGTTTAAAAAATATAATATAGGCATTACTGTCTATATTATACTTTTATTGAAAGGAGTCAGTGTATGGAAGTTAAACCATTCTATAATTATTAGTTTTATATATTTTAAAATTTAAAATAAAAATTATTGTACTGAAACTAATTCAGTTAAATCAAATACATCATGATACCTTCCAATATCATAATTTGACTCATCAACTTTTCCACCTGGAATTAAAGTTGTGGGATTTACAAAATATCTTACAAAAATTAATCCAGTATCAGATTCAAAGAAAAACTGAGTTGTATTAGAAGGATAAAGGTGGCCATCATTTGAAAATTGAAAATTTGTTAATTCTGGTAGAGATACCCATTTATCAGTTTCTATTCCTATTTTTTCGATTTGACTAATTGTCATTTTATCCTCCTTAAACAATCTTATAAGTTTTATTTCTTACTGAAAGTTTCAAATTAATTTCTTTTATATCTTTAATTTTTATTGTTTGATGCTGAATTCCAAATTTCTTATTTTTTCCATCATTCTCTTTAAATTTCATATAAATGCCTTCTGCTTCAGTTCCATGAATACACGTTTTAGCGTCATACTAACTCGGATCATAGAAACTTAAACGGCAATCTTTTGTTAATTTAATTGGATTTGTTACATCTATAGAAAATGCATTGAATGCGTTATAAATAGTATTAATTACACTTTCAGAGATTATTTTATTCTAGCTGTCTACTGAACGTATAATATCGCCACGTTTTGGTCGTCTAAAATCTGTATAATAAATTGATGTAGCAACTATAGAATCTGGTGGAAACTATATTGACATGCCATCAGTGCTTATTGAAAATCTAAAAGCTAATCTCGCGCCATATGGTTCAGAATATCCGTGTTTGATAATAATTTCATTATCTGTTAATAAAAATCTCATATGCTGCCAATTTGGGTATATTCCCACGCCATTAGATAAAACTATCGAATCAAATTCTGTTAATGTTATCCAAGTATTCTTTGGTAGCTTTAAATTTTCAATAATCTCTTCATATTTCTCTTTTTTCATTATGAGCACCCTATTTTTCCAGATGTTAATTCAAATCCAACTATAAGATTCATATCAAGATAAACATCATATAAATGCTCAGTATAATCTGTATAATATTTAGTCCCATCTGGATTTCTATGAACTTGTTTTTTCTTAATCTTTATTAAACTATGAGAAAAATCAAATGTTATAAAATCTCTTTCCGGGTCAATACCATAATTAGTTGTCATACAAATAGTTCTGAGTTCTGGGGTTTGAACATCTATATAAGAATCAATATCAAGACCATCAATTATTCTTTTTACATTTGCTGCTGTCATAATTATACCGCCAATCCATATTTAAAAGGTTGTGGAAGATGTGTTGGACCAACAAGTGTAAAGCCACCAATACAATCATAAGAAATATACGCATTTGCAAATTCAGCCATTGGAACAAATTCATCATTAACAATTTTACCTTGATAGACTTCTAAAAAACCGTTGCCGGTTGAATTAAATTTAAAACGAGTATTTTTATCAGGATATAAACAATGGTCAACTGTTGTATAAATAGAAGAAACTTCTGAGAGTTCAATTAATTCATCAGCATCATATTCAAGATCTGACAGAAATTCATTTATTTGTGATTTTGTCATAATTCCTCCTTAGTCAACCATTGGCACTATCATATTAATAGCAGAAAATGAATAAACATTTTCACGAGGATTTTCTGTGCCTTCATAGCAAATAGTATTACCATTCAAACCAATTCTTGTTTGAATAAGAAGCTCATTTGTCATATCAAATTGAAATCTATTATATTCTCTATCTTTAAAACATGGTTTTTTTGAGATTACTATATATGCAATTTTTGATGATAAATCGACAGATTCAGTAGTTCCACTTGATGGAAGAGTAACCCCAATCTAATCGAAAATATCAATAATTTCTGCTTTTGTCATATACCCTCCTAATCCATATAATAAATTGTTTCGGGCTTAAAAATAATTTAAAATATATATTATTAAAATGAATGAATATTAAAATAAAATATAAAAGGAATTAAATATGGGAAAATATTTTTTACTTAAAGTATATGATACCCCAATTTTAGCAAAAACAACTGAAGTTGTTAAAAAATCAAATATTAAATTTATTAATAGAGATGGAGAAAGAGATGAAGAAAATACACCAAGTGTATTTACTATAAAATTTGATAAATATATAAGACTTCTTACAAAGAATCCAACAAGAGGAGTATCTGTTGAAGAAGGTGTTATCATTTCAGATGATGAAAAGTTTAATAGTATATCTATAATTGCTACTGAAAGCGAAAAGAATCGTTTCTTTTTAGAGTTTCAGGATGATTCAGATGCAGAATTATGGGTAGAATTACGCAGAGGAGATTTTGATAATGAAAGAAAATAATAAACCTAAAGTTGTTATTCGACAGTCTGCGTTTGAAACTAATAGCTCATCTTCGCATACAGTTGTTTTAACGACAAAAAATGATTGGACTACTAAAGGAGAAATTGTAGATTATTTTAATAATCTTGATATCAACGAAGAAACCAGAAGTTTAATTACAACTAAAGATGGCTTTTATCTTCCAATTGGCCCAATAACTGATAAAAATGATGAAATAGTTATTAGAGCTGAACTTTTTGGGCATCAGCTTAGTGCCATTTCTACTTGGCACGAAAAGCTTCAATATATTATTGCAACTTATGCAACAAATATTGAAAAGCTTACAGCCATTTCAAATGCATTGCATAACTATTGCCCAGATATTATTGGTATTTGTGCAAACTCACCAGAAGATGATTGGAACGGTGGCCTTCTTCATATTAAAGTTGATCCAGATGAAACTTCTAATGAAGTTTATTTTGCTGATTATTTTAATTGGGACGATTTTGGACCTTTTGGTGAAGTTGATCACCAATCAACAGATAATATTGACAATCTTATAAATACTCTTCGTAAAGTTCGTAAATATGCAAAAGCATCTTTTGAAGATTTAATTACAATGATTATTTTTTCAAATAAATTTGTAATTGTAACAGATACAGATTCAAATTCTATATCTGAAAGTTTTGAATCTTTCAGACGAAGTGGCTATTTTGAGGCTCTTGGATTTGATCAAATTCTTGTATGTAGAGGTTACAAAAAAATAAATGGTAGGACTGTATACAGATATAAGTTTTTAAATCTAGAGAGATACCTTTTAGATGATGAGGAATAATAATGAAATTATTAACTACATATAAAAATGGAAATTATAAAGTATTTATATTTGATGATGGAACAAAAGTAAGAACACTGGATGAAGGTGAAACTGAATTTAAGCCAAAATTTCCAGAAAATATTGATTGCAAAATTTCTGATTTGTGCTCAATTGGTTGCGCATTTTGTTCTGAAAATTCGTCTAAAAAAGGTTCAACCATTGATTTAAAAGATAAACAAGTAGAACTTTTTATCAATAGTCTTAATGATTGGACAGAAATTGCTCTTGGTGGCGGCGCATTAAGTGAACTTCCAGAAGAAGTATTAGAAAGATTATTGCTTATTTTTAGATATAAGCATATGATTCCTAGTATAACTGTTAATGCTAAAGAGCTTTTAAAGGAAGATTTTAGGAAAAAAATTGAAGATTATATTGAAATTAATCATTCAATTTATGGACTTGGAATTTCCTATTCAAATGATCCAAGATGTAAAGAAATAATGCTAAAGATGAAAAGAGCACATCCTGCGAATGTAATTATTCATACAATTGCAGGAATTACATCTCCAGAGGATTATTTATGGTTAAAAGAAAACAAATTTAAAATTCTTGTTTTAGGTTACAAAGACATGGGCCGAGGAATTGGAAGAAATGATTTCAATCAGGAATATTTTGATTGGATTAAAGATAATGTCATTTCTTTAAGAGTAACCGGATCCACGCTAAGTTTAGATTGTCTTGCAGTTAAACAACTTGAAGTTGAAAAGAAAATTCCTTCAAAGGATTGGGAAACACATTATATGGGGGATGACGGCAAATTTACTATGTTTGCAGATTTGGTTAAAAAACAATATGCTGTTAGTTCTACAATGCCACACTCTCAACGAACCAATATTACAATGCCTGCAAGTCAATACTTTCAATCATTACAAAAAACAAATAATTAATAAAAAAAGAAAAAATAAGGAGAAAAAAGACCTTGACTGAACTTACTACTAATGAAAACATCAAAAACAAAGAAATGCTCGTAATTGACGAAAATGGAAACAAGCTTGGTATTATGAAAAAAGAAGAAGCCCTTCAAAAGGCATATGATATCAATCTTGATCTCGTGCTCATGTCGGTGAATAACAACATGGCAATTTGCAAATTTATGAACTATGGTAAATATAAATATGACACGCTGAAGAAGGAAAAGGAAATGAAGAAGAATCAGCATGTCATCAATATTTCTGAAATTCAAATTGGTATTAATATTCAGCAACATGACATGGAAACGAAATGTAATGCAATTAAACGACTTATTTCTAAGGGGAATGATGTTCGCATTGTATTAAGATTAAATGGGCGAGAGATTAATCGAATTGCCGATGCAAAAGCAAAGGTGGAGTCATTAATTTCTATGTGCTCTGAAGTTGCAAAAATTAAAAAGGATATTAACGTCGATGGGCGTGATGTTCTTGCTATTCTTGAAAAGGCATAATGGAAACCCCATTATGCCTTTTTTTAATTTAAATTGTAAGAGAATATAATAATGGAAATTATAAAAGCTAGAACCAGCATAAAAAATTTAACTGAAAAAGTAAAGAATTTTGGAAAATATACTGCAATAGTAGGATATCTTCGTAATAGCAGCTTTTGTTATATTGGTGGAGATGGCCTTAAAGTTAATACTGATTTAGTTATTTTTTATGGAAAAATAGAATATATAAGAAAAGCAACATCAACTTTTCATTTTAATAATTATGATATATTTATTAAAAATGAATCTGCTAGGATAGAACATAAATTAGCTTTAACACAAGTAAAAGGGAGCAGCACGCAACTTACAGAAATTTATAAAAATAACCCATTTTGTGGCTCTTTTGCTTTTTATTTAAGAAAAATGCTATTTTTTGATTCTGAAGAAGAAATGAATCTCTATATTGAAATGAATTTTGAAAAAGTGCAAGAAGGAATAAAAACTAATGAAAAACAATTTTAATCTCTACTTTGATATGGATGATACAATTGTTGATTTTGGTGCTGATCGGCATAAAGATGATGTGAAACAAGTTATTCTTGAAAAAGGATTCTATGCTAATTTAGGACCACTTCCATTTCTTGAAGAGGTAAATAAACTGGCATCAGTTGTCCCTGAGAATGTTCATATTGTCTCGGCTTGTGTTGGGACTGAATTCTGCGTCCAAGAAAAAATTCAATGGTTAAAAGCTAATCTCCCAGCAGCAGATAAAGATAATGTTATCTTTACTCAGATCGGAGAAAATAAAGCTGAAATCGTTGCAAAAAGAAATAGGTATAGAAGACTTTCAAAATATGATATCTTAATTGATGACTACAGCCAGAATATTAAAGAGTGGGAAGATTATGGAGGGACCGCAATTAAATTCCAGAACTCATTTAATACATCCGACCCTAGCAAATATAAGTATATCATTAAAGATTTATCGGAGTTACTTACAGTATTAAATAAAATTAGAGAGGATTTAGAATAAAATGGAAAGAACTACAGTTAAACAAGCAATGAGAAAAATCTCTGAAATGAAAACAAAAGAAGAAATTCTTAAATACTGTGGAGAATTAGATAATAAAGGTGAATTCGGCTATTCAGATGGTTCCCAGTGTGCTTATTGGAATGGCTTTGATACTCTAGCAGCTAGGCTCACTCATGACGAAGATGCTGAGAAACTACCAGATAGTGACAACTACCTTTTAATGTTTCGTAATGATGAAGATGAAGATAATGATGGTTACGGCCCAATTCCTAATGTGTATTTCTTTGGAATTGATTTTGAAGCAAAAACTATTACAAAGTTTACATACAGCCGGTGGAGTGAGGACCATTGGGATTACGATGATGATGACGATGATGATAATCAGACTGAGGCTGACTTCTATGAAGGTGAAACCCTTAATTTAAGTATTTGATAAATATTATAAGGAATACATTAATTTATGGAAAAAAACAATAATATTTATAAACATGAAGTTGAAATAGCTTTAAAATATTTATTTAAAGATGATACATTTAACTTCTGGGTAGTTAGGAATAGAATGAATTATAATGATAATATAGATATTTCAAATCCAAAATATTCTATGTTAAAATCTATTTATAATTACATTAATAATGAATATGATGAAACAACTGGATTTGTTGGTGAATACCCCACCGGCATTTATGAGTCAACTATTTCGGAAAATCCAGATTGCCTTTTTGGTTGGCTTGATGGATGTGAAAATAATTTCATATTGTTAGATAAAGAATATAGTAATACTAGTTTTGAAAGAACAGTAGAATTAGAGCTTAAAAAAGCTATATCAGAATCATGCCTTCCAGATACTCTAAAACTATTTGTGGAGGTAAGCGATCATAGTATATTTGATCTTATAAAATATCTAGTTAAAGGCAATTCAAAAAGAGCCTTTGTTGGGATGTATGGGAATGATTATGACCTTGGTGTTTATGGTGTTTTTGAGCTCGATGATTGTGTAATAACATTATCTTTTTATATTGACGATAATGACTATGGAAGTAGCGCTGCTACATTAGGGCATGTAGATATTAACGTCATTAAGTAAATTATAAAAAAGAAAATCTCTCATAAAGGGATTTTCTTTTTTTTATTAAATGTGTTTCTTTTTTTTATAGAGAACAAACTATTATATGAAATATTTTAAGGAGGAATATCATGAATTCTAAATTATTTAAAAAATTAAATGAGAAAATGGAACTTAATAGTATTAAAAATCAAATTGTAACTGAAGAGGAAAGAAAAGAAGTTGAAAAACAAGTTGTTTTTGAAAATTCAATTGACAACCTTAGAGAGTCTTTAGAAATAAAATCAGAGGAATAAGATGAAAACAAATGAGTTTAAAGAAGAAATTAGTAATTTAGACTCATCTACTGTAATATACGACGCCTTTGATCCAATTATAAAAAGAAAAGTAAAAGAGCCGAGAACATTTCAAAAAATCTTGGCTCTTACAAAAAATTTTATGAGTAAAAATGAATTCGCATTATCAACAAATATTGTTGGAAGAAGAATTATTGTTAATGAAAAGATGGAAAGTGATATATATGATATTTTTGATATTGATAAAAATGAATTGATAAAAGTTATGTCAGATTCACCTTTTCTTAGCCATGTTAAAGATGCAAGTCAAAGTGGCAAATTTTAGCGTATGGATCAGCTTGCTTTAGCTGTTCCTTTAATTTTGGCTGCTCTTGAGTATAAACGCTTGAATAAGAAAGAAGAAAGTAATTTATGTTATTTACTAGCTCATTTTAAGCCTTATGCATCTCGTGAATTCTTATTTTTTAAATTTGGGGTTAACGAGGGCCAGATGCTTTATACTGTTGAAAGATCTCTTTCTGAGCGTTATGATATTAAAAAATATGGTACAATAATTAATGCACTACAAAAACGTGCCGCATCTTCTTATGCAAATTATATTGAGGGTATGAAAGCAACAGAAAAATACACAGATAAAAAATTGTATGTAACATTTATATCTGGTATTGCAGGAAGTGTTAATTCTTTTATTGGTAGTATTGTAGAAGAATATAGAAAAAATGAAGGCAAATCTCTTAATTTTGAAGCCGGAGCCAAAGGTGTTATGGATAAAGATGCCGAAGAAACAGAATATGATGACGCCGATATTCAATCTGATACTGCCGTGAAAAGTAATATTGTAAGTAAAACTTTATTAAAAATAACAAAAGATCCTGTAAATAAGAAAATTGCTCTTATAGCCTGCCAGAGTGGTTTTAATGGTTCATCATCAAACTTAAACATTCTAATGACAACTATTGAAGGAATTATAGATAATATGTTTGATAAGCTGGAGCCATTCTTTACTGCGCTAATTTCTTCATTTTTATTTCATGACAAACCAGACGGCGGTAAATATACCATGGAAGATTTCAAGAGTCCAGTATTCTTAAATGTTGGTGTTGATATCCTTGCTGGTAAAAAATAGAACATTAAAGATGTTAATTTGGTTCAATGTCGTAATATTATGAATGAGATGTGCGAAAAATATTGTGAGAAATTTGCATTCAATGGCTGGGGTGATACATCAAAAAGAAGCTTCAAAAGTGCGCTAGCCTCTTATTGGGTATTTCTCATTAAGAGTTCTAATTAATAGGGGGTAATATGAAAAATTTGAAAGAAACCATTGAAAAAATGAGAAAAGAGAAAAATTTTCCAGTATTGTTTGAAGCTATGAAGCGCCGCGCTGATCGTGGGCTTATTGAAGGTATCACTACAAAAGATATTGAAGATGCTTTAGCTGAGATTGAAACTCGTGAAAGAAATTATAATATGTCATATACTAAAACGATGTATGAATTAAGCGAAGCTATTGAAAAATATGGCAATCTAACAGAAGATAGCACACCAGCTGAACTTAACGAAGCGGTTACATTTATTGATAATGCTGGTAATTTAAAAACAATGAAGACTGAAGATTATGTTAAAGACCAGCATGAGTATAATACTAAAACATCAATTGAGCCATATGATAAAAAGAAAAGAAAAATCATTGACTATAAGTTAATTTCTGAAAGTGATTTAAATGAGTTTTTAACAATGAGCCTTGATGAGATCTTAAACGAAGCTACCAAGGAGGCTCAATGAATATAAATTTAACTGAAGAAGTTTTAAATGAATTTAATGCAAATTTTAAAGATTCAGAACATGCATTTGACAGAGTTTGCGAAAAACTAGGCTCTGGAACTACGGTCTCTATTGGTAAAAGTTTATTGTTAAGTATTGTTTTAGCTCCACTTGGTTTTATGGGCATATCTATGTCTAATAATAAAAAAGCAGAATTTAAGGCAGAAAAGCTCGCTGACATTCTATATTCAGATAGTAGATATGTTTCGTATATTAATAGATTAGACACTTTAGTAGATGAATGGAATGCCTCTAAAGCTAATAGAACAGCTGTTTTAAAATCAGATATTAAAGAAACTTTTAAAAGAACTATTAACTATGGACGTTCTGTTTTAAAAGATCATAAAAAAGAACTAGCAGAGCTATGGAAAGAAAATAAAAAATATTTAAAAGAAGATATGGAGGATGTTATGGAAGATATTCTTAAGTCACCAGATGATTTAGAAAAAGTTGAGGAACCTTCAGAGGACTCAGCTGCAGCAGTGGCAGAAACTCCTACTGAAGAAAAAGATTGCAGCGATTGCGATCTTATTGGTTATCTTAAAATAACCTCTCAAAACCTAAAAACTCTTCATAGACATTTGGTTGGCGGTAACTGGTTTGGTGATCATGAAAAACTTGCCGAATATTATGAGTACATTGATGAAATGGAAGACGCTGTTGTTGAAATTTCAATTGCTCTTGGTAAAGAATGCTGTGATATGAGTATTGCAGATGCTGCTGAAAAATTTGCAGTTCTATCAGGAGACAAGAAATATAAAGCTGATGAAGCCTTTACTTTAACTAAAATTTATTTTGAAAAGCTTCAAAGATTAGTAGAAGGATTTAAATCTGAAAATCCAGATCTGCCTTCAGGTGTTGTCTCTAAGCTTGATGAATATAGCTATTGGTTATTCCTTGAAAGTAAATTTAAACTTTCTGCCCTTCTTTCTGATGTTAATTTTGATGATAATTTACTTGAAAGCCTTCGTGCTAATATAAAGAGGTAATTATGGCAGCATTTACACCAGATGAACAAAAGAAATTTGAAAGAATTAAAAATCTGGTGCTTGGTGTTATAACTAGAATGGATAATAAGAAGGGGTTGAATATAAAAAGATATACAGATTTCTTTAATGCTTGTGAAAAAGACCCTGATTTGTTTAGAAATTGGGATGTTTTACAAAGTGATGAATTCGATTCAGCTCCCACATTACTACAATTACCATTTGAAGAAGTTCGTATGAATCAAATTAAAGCAGCCGCAGAATTTGAAGGAATTGAACTTGAAGATTATATATATTATAGGCACCATGATAAACGTGGAATTAGAAGTAAGATGAAAGTTCCAGTTGGGTATTGTACTATAAAAAGAGTGCAACAGATATTGAGTAAGAAGAACCACTATGCGCTTGATATTGATGATCGTACATTAAAAACTGGTGACGTTAAAGGTGAAAGTAAGGTTGCGGCAATTAGTGAGCCTGAAACATATTCATTGATGGCAATTGGTGCGGAAAAGACTCTTGAAGAGCTTCTTGGCCCACGTGCAGACAACCAACAAAAGAAAATGCAAATGTATAGGCAAATTGCTCGTGATGGGTTCTGTACATTAGCTGATATGAAGTCTGATCGTTCATCATCTACAACATTAAATACAATTAATACTTATTTATTAGCATGTGGCGTTCGCTCAGATTTGATTACTGATACTCTTAAAACAGAATACACACTTAATAAAGATTTAAGAAAAAGATAAAGCATTTTTGCTTTATCTTTTTTTTTGAAAAATAAACCAGCCAAAACATATATTATATAATTGAAAGTCGCATAAAAAATTTTATCTAGAAAAGGAGATTAAAAAATGCTTAGCGATTTCATGAACAACCCCAAAAACCCGTACGTATATGGTATCCGAGTTTATTATAAGCCCGGAACTTTTACCCCGATGGCAGATCTTGCACTCGGTGACGGCGGGCGTCCGAATGGCAAAATCGTCACCATTCATTGGGACAACGAAACCGAACGATCCCAGTATTTCGCGAATTCCTATACGTTCATCTGGGATGAGCGTACGCAATTTCTCACGAAAGAAAATGAAACCCCTGAAAACGCGCAGACGTATGGCTATATCAAGCCTATCGACTCTCAGTTTTTCAAGTGGATTTCTAAGGGGCTCACGCTCCTGGATTTCATGAGAAATGTCGCAATTCCTGATTTCGAGTATGTTGCGCTTTGCAACGCAATTTATCTCACTGGGGCTTCCGATGAGAAAATGCGTCGGCAGAAGAAAGCGCGGGTATTCAATTGCAATTACCTGCCGACTTCGCTCAACAGCATCGTTTTCAGAAACGCGGAAGAAATCCTGAAAGAAATTCAGGATCTCACCAGTTTGGGAGTCTACGATATCTTCAAGAGAAACTTCTACAAAGATCCGTATTCTTCTTAACTTTCAATTTGAGTCACTCTGTGACTTCTGTTTTAATATTAATTTATTATAAATTAATATTGAAATGGAGGTTGCAGAGTGGCTTAATTGAAATACTGGTTAGAAACTATAGGATTTTCCAAACTAATAGGTTTTTTGTTTTAAGGAGAAAAAGATAATGAATAAAATTGCAAAAATAGTGATTGCGTGGCTTTTGATTGTTGTTGTGTCTATACTATTGGTATGGGCAATTTCAATTCCATCAAAGAAATATGTCGAAGAATTATGTGCCGCTGAAATGTATGGCGCTGCAATATGTCTTACAGTTATTTCCAATATTTTGGAGGCAATTGTGCTCGGGATCACTGGTGGAGCTATTGTATCCATATATATTTTGATCAATAATAAGAATGAATAATAAGAAATCTTGAGTCCTTTTATCTATATTTAATTAAATATACTTTATGCTGGAGGATAAAAAATGAAGGATACCGTAAATATTCATGTGGATGTAAATGCCACTTCATGTATGGATTGCCCCTTTCTAGGATGGGATGGCGAGTTTGGGTATGACTATTGTCATAAGAACCCAACTGTGCATTTTGCAAGCCCTTCTACAAAATATGAAGGCATTCCTGAAGATTGCCCGTTTAGAAAAGAGAAAAGAACCGACGCTGATGTCTGCATTACTCTCAGCTCCGGGGAATATGAAGAGTATGAAAATGGAGTAATAGGTGTAAGCCCATATCCATCTGTATGTCCCGGCGCCGGTGAAGTTGTCAAAGTATTCTTTCAAAAAAATTTAGAATCTGGTCACGGTCATTCTTATACCGAGAGACTTTACACTGTCGACTCGGTGAGTTCTACGAATGAAAAACTCATTCTGAGGCCTTATTAAGAAAAAGCCATGATTTAACAGAATTCCAATTAAATAAGGAGAAAAAATGGTAAACCCTGAAAGACGTTGGCTTGATGGAATTATCGTTGGAATCCGAAAAGATGAAAATGGAGAGACGCAAGATGTTTGTTTGACGGACATGACTGCAGAGGAACTGGAAGAAACTCTCAAAAAGTATTCCAGCTTCCAAAAAGATGCAATTATCCGTCATCTTGTTCTTCGTCTCCGTTATGAAGGAGATACCCACGATATTCGCTATCCAAAATCTGTATATCACCAATAAACTAAAATAAAGTAAAATAAAGGAGAGAAATGAAAAAATGAAAAGACTTGGATGCTATACTGGGACAGTCTATCCCAATGATGTTGATACCTCTACGATCGGCGAATGCTGCGTCTGTATTCCTCCTGAACATGAAGACAACCAGGAATGGATTCAGAAGGAGACTCTCAGAAACAAAATTCGGTGCGGCGGCTGCCCCGGTGGATGCCCTAAATCTATGGGTCTCAGTTGAAAAATCACGAGAGAGGATTTCTAACTATGGCGATTCTGAATATCGTACAACTTGGTGACCCGCTTCTTCGAAAAGTAAGCGCGCCAGTCTGGGCTATTACGCCTCAGATTAAACAGCTTGTCAGTGATATGATTGATACGATGCATGATTCTGGCGGCTGTGGTATTTCTGCAGTTCAAGTTGGAGTCCTCTCTCGCATTGTAGTGGTTGAAGTAGAGTCTGGTAATCCGATTGTCCTCATCAATCCAAAGATTACTGCTTCAGCTGGCAACCAATATAGATCTGAAGGTTGTTTATCAATCCCTGGAACCTTCGGAATTACCCGACGCCCTAAAACTGTTACCGTTCAGGCAATTGATCTTGATGGAAAAGAAGTCGAATATACAGGTTCTGACCTGTTGGCTTGCGCTTTTTGTCATGAAATTGATCACCTGGATGGTAAACTTTTCACTGACTGCCTTATTAATAAAAAAGATAAGTAAATAATATGTTTGTAAAAACCGCTCTATCAATAATCTTAAAGAAAAGGAAGGAAAAAGAAAATGGTTGAGTTGTTAAGTGAGACGAAACCTAAGAGCAATGAAAGCTCTAACGAACAGAAGCCCCTCTCAGAGTATGAAGAATTTCTTCAGGATCTCCAACTCGAACAACGTGAACAGATGTGAAAAGGAGGAAATCAATTAACATGCTTGCAGTTAATCCTAAAATTGAAAAAGTTCTGTCCAAATATGGCTGGAATTATATTCGGTTTACTCGTACGAGTGTTTTCCTTTCAAAAAAATGGGAACATGATAGTAAGCCGTTTGAGTATACCTTTCCGACGAGAATTATTAGCGAAAATAGCATCGCTGAAATGATTCTCAAAGAGGCTAAAAGATTCGATGTTGATGCATATATCGACTCTCGAGTTCCTTTTCGAAAGAAAGAAGGCAAAACCTATCAGAATCTTCTTTCAGATGCCACCTCTATCAAAGCTAATCTCTTGGAATTAGCAGGCGGTATCATGGATGAATTTCCTGAACTCATTCAAAATAAGGAGGAATTATAAATATGAGATTTAATATCAGAACGGATGAAGACTTGGGGCATGAAGCTCCCTATTATGTGGAGAGCTTCAATATCAATGGCCACCCCGCAGAAGTTTCTGATTTTGGAAATGAGAGAGAGTTTCCTTTCCATTCAACGGTAAATCCGAAAAAAGTGAAAGATGCGATGCATAAATACGAGATCAGCGCGGAAGAATACATCAACATCGCATATAAACTTGAGCAGCTCATTAACTACGGCCGGGTTCTTCATTTGGTTGCCATTCAGCATGGTGATTACTTCGTTAACAATGGATACGGAATTGTTATTAGCAAATGCTCTTTCAGAGGCGTTGTTAGTAACGAACAATTTGACGCTGCTGAAGTGGTTTATCTGAACAGAGTGCCGCATAAAGTAAAGTTCAATTCTGAAGGTGCTCTGGTTCTTGAAGAAGAAGTATTGCCCGAGTAAACTAAGGAGGAAAAATAATGTTGATTGCAATTCTCGTTCTTTCTGAACTGGTGGCATTTATGCTTGGCTTTTTGATTTGTTACTTTGTAGTTAAAAATCCTTGTTTTAAAAAGTGCGGCAATACGCCTTTGAAGGATTGCGCTCAAGCGAATGAGAAAGAACAAGTAACCCAACCACTTAAAAGTAATGAGGAGATTAAAACGAAAATTAAACTTGTCATTGCAGAAGGTGATCTTGGTGGCGTAAATGAAAAAGGGCACCTTCTTATTCTTCGAGATTCTTTTACAGATGTTCCAATTGAACAGTGGAATGCTGCAAAAGAAGTTTATATCGAGTTTGTCGGGCCAATTCCCTGCCTTGGGCGTCCTTATGCAGTAATTGAATGCTGGGATGTCCTTGAAATTACTGAAGACGGCCTAATTGTGGAAAGGCGTATTCCTAATGAGGCCGCACCTGCAACTAAACCCAAAAACCAAAATAAAAAATCTAAGGAGAAATAAAAATGATGACCTTCGTTTACATTGCAGCAGTAGTACTTTTTGCAACGCTTCTTTTGCTTGCATTCGTCGTCCGGTCTCAGAGAAAATCCATTATCAACCTCATTAAAGAACACCGTGAACTTCTTGAGGAAGATATAAAAATAGGCAAAAAAGATCTCGAGGCATATACTAAACTTTCGAATGACTATGACGAACTTTTGAATGAGTATAAGGGAGTTTTGAACAAACACGAGGCCCTTATCAATGACTATAATGGGCTTGTAGGAAAATACAATACCCTCAGAGAAAATGCATTGCGTATATGCGACTATAATGATAGACTGAAAAAAGAGTTTATTAAACTCGGGGATGACTATCAGGAACTTGCCAAATATAGCAATGCTGGGGCCAAGGAGCTTAGTAAAATGATTCAATTTATTAAGCTTAGATTTCACTTTACCGATGCCATGATCGAGAACGCCTTTCCTACTTTACGAACTGCAATTTTGGATCGAAACCATTATATCATGAAGAAAAATGCAGAGATAAAGGCGCAGGCGGATGAGGTAAAGAAGCACTCTACCAATATAAGTTAAGAAGGAAAAATTATATGAATGCAAACGACTTCCAGCTTCTAATCAGGTCAGTTAATGGAATCTTAAAACTGTGTAACACTATTTGCCCTGTTGATATCTCTAAAGTTAGCACCCTTTCAATTTCAGATTACAATAAGGTAATTATAAAAGCAAGATCCGCTTTGGGAGTTCAGGATCGGTTAGTGAACGTTGAACTTTACCATATTATCGGTATGGGCAATTTAACAGCGTCTCAAATGGCAGCATTCCTTAAAAAAGTTAAGGATGTTCTCGCTACTAGAAATGCTGTTAAATATTTCTCAGAGCTTCAACCCATTTCAGTTGGTGTGTTTAATAATAAAAGTGAATACGCAACTAGCTTGTTAGGCGGTAAAAAACTCATCAAAAAAGAATAAAAACCGGAGGTTAACACAAATATGTATAGACGTTATATGATTGAAGGAAAAGAAACTCAGGTTGGGGTTTATATTAATCACTTTCTCAGAGATTCTTTTGGAACGGTTTGCATTGGTAACTATAACCGCTCTATTCGAAAAGATGCTAACGGGCAGCTCTTCTTTACTTGGAATCACAAGAGGATCTACTGCGATACTTTCCTTGCATATACTCCTGAAGAAATCATCAAAATGATCACTAAGTCTCAGTATATGGGAAGCCTGGATCATGAGCTGACGGCAACTCTTATGAAATATGGGCTGGATGCTTTCAATGTTCATATCAAAGGCACTGCATATGCATATGCCGGGGGAAAGCCTGTTGCTTGGTATGATGATCGTGATGGTCAATTTACCGTTGATCTTCATGCGCTTGAAAGCGTCTATAAGTATGATCTCATCGGACCCAATGGAGATTGGAGAGACAGCTATTACTGCGGTGACTTTGTTGCACTTGTTAATTGCGGCGAAATCAGCCTGACGGTAAATCCAAATGCCAAATATCTCAAAAAGACGGAGAAAAAAGAAACGGTCCTGGCTTGATTAAGGCTAAAAGGAACCACTATGAGAAAAGAAAATTCAAAAAAATGCTGCATTTGTGGTTGTGCTATTGAACATTTTGGAAACAATCCTTTTGGTGCGGCTTTTAAACGGTCTACAACTGGAGAGATTGTAAAAATGAACTTCAAAGATAACGACAGATGTTGTGATTTGTGTGATCAGATGTATGTCATTCCTGGTAGAATGTATCTTTCAACTGGTATGAGTACATTTCTCAATCTCAAAAATTGATATGACCAAGGATTTTAATATCAAAAATGGGGTATTAATCCGATACACTGGTTCTGATGAGAATATTACTATTCCCGAAGAAGTCACTTGTATTGGAGATTTTGCATTTTACTACAATTCTAAAATAGTAAGTGTTGTTATTCCTAAAACAGTTACTAAAATTGGATGGTGTGCTTTTGCCCGCTGTAGTAAGCTGAAATCGGTTAATACCCCAAGAACGGCTATTGAAATCGAAGGATATGCTTTTTATAACTGTAAAGAGCTTATTCCTTTTAAGATTTCTAACCGAAAAAGCAAAGTAAGTAACTGGGCGTTTTCTGATTGCCCAAATTTCAAATAATTTAAAAAGGAGATTTTTAAATGCAACCGCATGAGATTGTTGCTATCATAGTTTTGTTTTGTGGTATTATTTTAGCTGGTGCAGACTTTTATGCTGCTACTAAAAACCAAAGACTTAATGCAAACAAATCTTTTAAAGATGCTAACAAAATTAGGGAAGACTCATTTAACTATCTTCTTCCAGATATTCTTGAAGTAATTTCAGAAGCATCCTCTCGAGGAAGTTATAAGTGTATGTATGAATTCCCCTTTCCTCCAAAAGATGGGGTCATAGATATGCTCATAGAAGAGTTAAAGTCTCGTAAATATTATTGTAGTATTCCATATTATAATAAGTTGCATATTTGTTGGGAAAAATCCAGCCAAGAATAATACTAGATTAACTAAGGGGGTTGTCAGAAATTATGGATGAAGTATTTAAATTAATCGCTGCAGATAAGATGCGCGAGAAAACTAATAAAACCAAAGCAGTAACTCCATATGAGAGAGAAATAAGTTTTATCATGAAATCTTGTTTAGAAGCAGCCAAAGAAGGTAAATATGAAGCATTTGTTCTTCAACCTTTTTATGATTTCTATGGGCTTTCTAAAAAGGAACAAGAAAAAGTATATGAAGAACTTATTAAAGCTCATTACCATATCGAACCTGTTGATGTCTATTGGCATATTCGCTGGGAATATGAGGAAGAAGACGTAAAAGAGTTTATCGATTCTGTTAAAAAGGAGAAAGATAGTGAAGTTTGACCACGAAAAAGAAATTGCACTGATACAGAAAATGCTAAACGTGCCTACATTAACAAACATGACGCTTCTCTCTTTAGATCATCTTCTTCATTCCATATATCAAAATGGGCATGATGCTGGAATACTTTATGCTGATGAACATGGTTCTCGCTTAGCTGCAGAGGAAGTGAGAGAACGTCAAACAGCGATTAAAATAGTCCAATCTGGTGGAATTGCTCTTTATGGAAGATGGAAACCAATGCTTTAAATTAGCAATAAGGAAATTGAGGAGGAAACAAAAATGAAAAAGAAAATCTTTGCAATTATCTGTTTGGCAGTTATTCTGCTGCCGATTATTCTGCTCTTCTCGAGTTGCAACAAGGCGATCGGTCTCGGGAGTTATACCTTCAACGGCATCATCATTAGCGTGCCGGGAAACGACAAGCATATCTGCCTGACGGTGGTCAACTGGCATGATGACGATACTGGCATCGAAGTGAAGACCGAAGAGTATGGGCCAATCTTTTGCAGTGAAGGCACTTACATTCTGTTTGAAGATACATGCCCTATTTGTGGAAAAACGAAAGGAAAATAAAATGATATGAACCTTTCAGATTTGCCTGAACATATCCACTGCGATGCAGTTGATTTCAGTGATGACAATATTATATTTGCTGATGAGGATCATAGGTCGCCTGGTATTTTACTAAAACGTCCATATAATCCGCTCTATCAACATGCAATCGATAGGAAACTTTATAAATTAGCTGTTGAACTAATCAATGAAATATGCCCTAAAAACGTAGCTAAAGTCCGTATTTCACTTCTTAATGAGTGCAAGTGGGTAAAAGAAAAGGATCTTGAAGATAGCTATGAGTTTATCGGTAGCATTCAAGTTATAGAAACGCGTCGTCCATCTTATTCTTGTGCATATTCATCTGATTTTATCAAAGAATATCATTTGTTTGAAGATGGTAGATATGGCAATACTAGCAAACTTGGAAAGTTTTTACCAAATACTGGGAATATTTATGAAATTGCAAAATATAAAATTGACGGTAAGAATATATTTTATATTAAGCAAATTTCTAAGAGGCCAGACCCAAATCAACCTGCAATTCCTTTAATTCAGGAATTTAGGGTGCTAGACCCAGATTATGACAGTATAGAACTTGTTAAACTGGCTTATACATATCTATAAGCCAGTTCCATTTCAAAATTAGAAAAAGGAGTTAACCATATGAAAACCCATACATTTATCATCAGCTTTACTGTTGACGCCCAGGTACGTTATGACCGGCATGTTGCAGTTATTGTTATTGATGAAGAAACTTTGCTGAAATCTGGGCCGATGACTGAAGAGAAATGGGCAAAGATTATCTTCGATCAATATAAAGACAGATATAGTAAAGATCCTATTGTGTCTATTGATAGCATTGATAAATTATGCAGCAATTCACCTGAAAGCCCTGCTGTTTTGGTAATTCATTAATTATGATAGGATGCTTTTCTGATATATTATAAAAAGAAAAGGAGATGTAGCTAGAAATGAAACGAACCTTTATCATTAACTTTGAAATTAATACCGGGACAAAGCGCCTTAAGCTCACAGCTGTTGTAGTCCTTAAGGACGAAAGAATTCCATCTCTATTTTCAAAAATGGATGATTGGAAAGAAATTCTTAATCCATATATAGATGGATATGGCGAGGACACAGTTATTGAAAGTGTTTATGGCGTTACTGAATTGATAGGTAACGATATTTGTTGCTATATAATCCCTTAAAATATTTTGGGCTAAAAATAAGGAGTAAATTTAAAGGAGTTTGACAACTATATGAATAACAGAACTGTCGTCACCCGATTCGCACCCAGCCCGACGGGGTATATGCACATCGGCAACCTGCGGACGGCTCTCTATTCTTACCTGATCGCAAAGCACAGCGGCGGGACCTTTATCCTGCGGATCGAGGATACCGACCGCGAGCGGCTGGTCGAGGGGGCGACCGACGTCATCATCGACACGCTGAAGGTCACGGGGCTTCGCTACGACGAGGGTCCCGGCGTCGGCGGGGAGAACGGTCCCTATATCCAGTCCGAGCGAAAAGAGATCTATCTGCGCTACGCGAAGGAACTCGTCGAGCGCGGCGCCGCCTACTACTGCTTCTGCTCGAAAGAACGGCTTGAAGCGCTGCACGAAGAGGACGGGGTCGGCGGCGGCTACGACCGCCATTGCCGGGATCTTCCGAAGGAAGAGGTCGAAGCCAACCTGAAAGCCGGGCTTCCCTACGTCATCCGGCAAAAGATCCCGCTCGAGGGGACGACCGTCTACGAGGACGCGGTTTTCGGAACGATCAGCACCGAGAACAAAGAACTGCAGGATCAGATCCTGATGAAAGCCGACGGCTATCCCACCTACAATTTCTGCCACGTCGTGGACGACCACCTGATGGGCGTCACGCACGTCGTGCGCGGAAGCGAATATCTGACCTCGACCCCGAAATACGCTCTTCTCTACGACGCGTTCGGCTGGCAGAGACCAGTCTACGTTCATCTGCCGCTGCTGATGGGGCGCGGCGAGGACGGCACGGTCTCCAAACTCTCGAAGCGGCATGGCGCGGTCAGTTTCGCCGATCTGACGTCCGACGGATATCTCCCCGAGGCGATCGTCAACTACATCGCCCTGCTCGGTTGGTGTCCCAAAAACACCGAAAACGAGTTCTTTACGCTTGAAGAGTTGACAAAGGCGTTCTCGCTCGACGGTATCAACAAGTCCCCCTCGGTCTTCGACTACGAGAAACTTCTCTGGTTCAACGGCGAGTATATCCGCAAACTGACCCCCGAGCAATTCAAGGCGCGGGCGCTCAAATTCATTTCGAATCCTTTCGCCCGGGACAAGCTCAACCGGATCCTGCCCCTTGTGCAGCCGCGGATCGGGAAACTCTCGGAGATCGACCAAAAGATTGCGTTCTTCTCGGCTCTCCCCAACTACGACTCAGCTGAACTGTTCCAAAACAAGAAGAACAAGATCACCCCGGACGTCGCGCGCGATATGCTCCCCGCGATCGTCTCTCTGCTTTCGTCGCTTTCTGAATGGAACAACGACGCACTCTACAACG
>Ga0247611_10000625_pt1 | contig 69872 bp, 46 predicted proteins | sample 177DNAGHGhighgp2_FD_192422 | JGI IMG/M metagenome (GOLD analysis project Ga0247611, IMG submission 192422) | Sheep rumen microbial communities from Palmerston North, Manawatu-Wanganui, New Zealand - 1770 DNA GHGhigh gp2 | ecosystem: Host-associated > Mammals > Digestive system > Stomach > Rumen...
ATTCCTGCTGCAGATACAACAAATGCCGAAGTTGTTGAAATGTTGAACGAATTGGATTTATCTCCGCCGGTTCCGACAATTTCCAATATATCCATATCGTTAAGAAGTTTTATACAATGTTTTCTCATACCGGCTGCAGCACCGGTAATTTCTTCTATTGTTTCTTTTTTTACCGACATTGCCGTTAAAAAAGCCGACATTTGTATTTGGCTTGCCTGTCCGCTCATTATTTCGTCTATTACTGTTTTAGATTCTTCAAAACTTAAATTTTGTTTTGCTACCGCTTTTATTATTGCCTCTTTAATCATTTTTTATCCTCTCAAAAAATTTTTTATAATAGTGTATCCGTTCGGAGTAAGTACCGATTCCGGATGAAATTGAACACCGAATATATTATATTTCTCGTGCCAAACAGCCATAACTTCATTATCATCACTTGTTGCGACAATTTTTAGTTCTTCAGGTAATGTCTCTTTTAATGCTGCAAGTGAATGATATCTGCCTACGGTAATTTTTTTACTAAGCCCTTCAAAAATCGGGCAATCAACATCTGTTTCTATTTCAGATTGTTTACCGTGCATAAGTTCTTTTGCATAAGATATTTTTGCACCGAATGCCTCACATATTGCCTGATGTCCTAAACATACACCCAATATGGGAATTTTTCCTGCAAACTTTTTTATCAATTCTATACAAATTCCCGCATCGGAAGGCTTTCCCGGTCCCGGTGATAAAATTATTTTTTCAGGGTTTAGTTCTTCTATTTCTTTTAATGTAATTTCATCATTTCTTTTTACAATTATATCCGGATTTATAGAACCGATATATTGATACAGGTTATAAACAAAACTGTCATAATTATCTATTAATAAAATCATATTGCCTCCGATGATTTGAAGATTGGAAGATTAGAAGCAAATCCGTAAAAATTGCTTCGCAATTTTGTTATTATTTAATTTCCATCTGTTTCTCTAATCATCCATTCTTCTAATCTTCTAAATTTTCATTTTGCGAAAATTTTAAAGCATTAATAACCGCTTGTGCTTTATTTACACATTCCTGATACTCGTTGTCCGGAATACTGTCTGCAACAATACCTGCACCGGAACGGATAAATACTTTATTATTTTTCTTAAAAGCTATTCTTATGGAAATACAAGTATCCATATTGCCGGAAAAATCGATATATCCTATAGCTCCTCCGTAAATACCTCTTTTATTTTGTTCAAGTTCATTTATAATTTGACATGCTCTTATTTTAGGAGCACCGGAAAGTGTTCCCGCGGGAAGAACTGTATCAATTGCGTCGAGTGCGTTTTTATCTTCTCTTATTTCACCTTTAACCGTTGAACCGATATGCATAACATGAGAAAATCTTTCTATACTCATATATTTTTCTACTTGGACGGAACCGAATTTACTTATTTTGCCTAAATCGTTTCTGCCTAAATCAACAAGCATATTATGTTCTGCAAGTTCTTTTTTATCCGAAAGAAGTTCTTTTTCAAGTTGTAAATCTTGTTCTTGAGTTTTACCTCTCGGATGGGTTCCCGCTAAAGGAAAAGTGTGTAAAACACCGTTATTAAGTTTTACCAATGTTTCAGGTGAAGCACCGGCTATTTCAATATCGTTACTGCAGAAATAAAACATATACGGCGACGGGTTTGTTGTTCTTAAAATTCTGTAAGTATCCAACAGACTGCCTTCAACATCGGCATCAATTCTGTTTGATAATACTGCCTGAAAAATATCACCGTTCTTTATATATATTTTTATTTTATTTACCATGTCACAATATTTTTCTTTGTCGAACAAATATTTAAAATCGGATTTTATTTTTAACGGTTTATCTTCAGCAGGGATTCCTGTTTTTATAAGTTTTGCCATTTTGTTAAGTTCCAGAACGGCATTATCATAATTTTGTTTTAAATTCGCTGTTTTTATATTAACGATTAAAATTATTTTTTGTTTAAGATTATCAAAAACAATAACTTTATCAAAAAGCATCAAATCCACATCGTTAAAATTTTCGTCATCATTGGCAATTAACTTTAAAGTCTGTTCGTTATATTTAATATAATCATAAGAAAAATATCCCACAAGTCCGCCGGTAAATGTAGGAAAGCCTTCAACTTTAGGACTTTTGTTTTCTTCAATAATATTTTTTATATATTTTTTAGGGTTGCCATTTTTTGATATTATTTCACCGTTTATTTTTATTACACCGTTTAAACAGGTAAATTCAAGTTTAGGGTCATAACCTAAAAATGTGTATCTGCCCCACTTGGAAGAATCTTCCAAACTTTCAAGCATATAGCAATGGCTGCTTACGGATTTTAATATTTTTAAAACTTGTATAGGGGTTTTTATGTCACTTAATATTTGGCAACTTACAGGAATTGTTTTATAACCTGCCGCCAATCGGACAGCTTGTTCATAACTTGGTATATACATTTTAGCACCTCTAAAATAAAAAATTCATCCCAAAACAAAAAATTTTGTTTTCAAGGACGAATATATTATCCGCGGTGCCACCTTGATTTGAAACCACCGAAAATATCCGCCGATAAAATTTATAATCGAAAATCTTATCTGGTAGTTTCACTCTTATTTAGGATACCAACATATCCCCGGCAATTAACGTATGCCTTACGTTGCAGAATACTCAAGGTAAAAAAACTACCTTTTTGACTGCACCCTCTGCGGTCCATTTAATAAGCTGCTTACTGCCTGCTTCTCACCACCCAGGCTCGCTGTTAGTGCACTTCTTATTTTTATCTCCGCATCAACGGTTTACCATTTACTTTCCGAAATTGTATTATTATTTTTTTTATTTGTCAAATAATTGTTTTACATTAATACCAAAAAATACTATTATCCTAATAACGAAATAATATATTCAGTTTTGTCTATAAGTATAGTTTTGAAAAAAATTGTGTTATAATTATAGTATAATTTTATATAATAAATTCAATAAAAAAAATTAAGGAATTTTTATGAGACAGCCGCACGGACAAAATTTTTTAACAGATATAAACATTGCAAATAAAATAGTGGCAAGTGCAGATATAAAAAAAACCGATACCGTTATAGAAATAGGTCCCGGTAAAGCGGCATTAACCGATATTTTAAAAGATTATACCGATAATTTGATAGCAGTTGATATCGACAAAAATTTAACTGACAATTTACGAACAAAATACAAATACAATAAAAATATTACCATAATAAATAAAGATTTTTTAAAATTTGATTTACCTGACACTACTTTTAAAATTGTTGCCAATTTACCTTATAATGTCGGAACGGCAATAGTTCAAAAATTTCTGCCGAATAAAAATTTTATAAGTGCGGTTATAATGTTACAAAAAGATGTTATCACACGGCTTATCGGTAATGAAGATAGTAAAGATTACGGATATATTTCATTATTCAGACAATATTATTCCGATGCAAAATTTTTATTTGATGTTCCGCCGGGATGTTTTAACCCAAAACCAAAAGTAATGTCGGCGGTAGCAAAACTTGTTAATAAGTTCCCGCAAGAGCCCGATACAAACTTATTTCCGTTAATAAAACATTGTTTTTCCATGAGAAGAAAAACAATCCTTAATTGTTTAACTTCTTTTCTTAAAACGGATAAAAAGGAAACAGAAAAAATATTATCCGGGCTTAACATTGATGTAATGCTTCGCCCGGATAAACTTCCACTTGAAACTTATAAAAAAATTGCTGAAGCGGTTTTTTAATTATTGTTTGTGTTTTTGTTCGTCGGCTTGCCTTATTGCAACTTTTCTTATTTTACCGCTTATCGTTTTAGGTAATTCTTTAACAAATTCTACTACTCTGGGATATTTATAAGGAGCCGTAACGGTTTTTACATGGTTTTGTAATTCTACAACCAAAGAATCACTCGGATGATAACCTTTTGCCAAAACTATTGTTGCTTTAACAACTTGTCCTCTAACAGGGTCGGGAACTGCAGTTATTGCACATTCCAAAACAGCAGGATGTTCCATTAATGCACTTTCAACTTCAAAGGGTCCGATTCTGTAACCGGAGCTTTTTATAACATCATCGGCTCTTCCAACAAACCAAAAATAGCCGTCTTCATCTTTATAAACGACATCTCCCGTAAAATACATATTATCATGCCATACTTCTTTTGTTTTATCGGGGCTTTTATAATAACCGCAGAAAAGTCCGGTAGGTTTTTTACCGTCGGGCATTCTAACTATAAGGTTACCTTCTTTACCGTCTTCGCAAGGGTTACCGTTATCATCAACTATATCTATATTGAATGTTGGAGAAGGTTTTCCCATTGAACCGGGTTTAGGTTTAATCCATACAAAATTTCCTACCAAAATAGGTCCTTCGCTTTGTCCGAAACCTTCCATAATTTTGTGACCGGTAAGTTTTTCCCACTTATTAAATACTTCCGGATTTAATGCTTCACCCGCCACGCAACAATATTTCAATTTTGAAAAATCATATTTGGATAAATCTTCCTTAATCAAAAATCTGTAAACGGTTGCAGGACCGCAAAATGAAGTAATATTGTGTTTTGAAATAATATCTAAAACATCGGTCGGATGGAATTTATCGAAATCGTAAACAAATACGGCACAACCGGAAATCCATTGTCCGTAAATTTTTCCCCAAGCCGCTTTTGCCCAACCGGTATCTGCCAAAGTTAAATGACAACCGTTTTCCTCTACATTTTGCCAAAACTTTGCCGTTAAAATATGCCCTAACGGATAAGTAAAATCGTGTAATGCCATTTTAGGTAAACTTGTAGTTCCCGAAGTAAAATAAATTAACATTTTATCATCGTTATGTGTTGCATCAGCACCTGTCGGTCTTTCAAATATATCAGATTGTTTTTCAACTTCGGTTGTAAAATTATACCAACCGTCTCTGGTACCTGCTACAACAACTTTATGTTTTAATGTAGGACAATCTTTTTGACAATTATCTATTCTTTGTAACAAATCGGAAAAATCTACGGCTATTATCATTTTAACATCCGCAGCATTTACTCTGTAAGAAATATCTTTTTCTTTTAATAAATGAGTTGCCGGTATTGCTACGGCACCGAGTTTATGCAATGCAACCAAACTTATCCAATATTCAAACCTTCTTTTTAATATAAGCATAACAAAGTCACCTTTTCTAACACCGAGAGATTTAAAAAAGTTGACAGCTTTGTTCGTTTGCTTTTTCATATCCGAAAAAGTGAAAGTTTTGTTTTCACCGTGTTCATTGCACCACACAAGAGCTTTTTTATCAGGTTCTTCGTCTGCAGTTGCATCAACAACATCAAACCCGAAATTAAAATTTTCCGGAACAGTTATTTTAAAATTTTCAAAAAAATCTTCATAAGATGTAAAATCCCGTCTTGCATATTTATCTAATATCATTACATATCTCCTTAAAAAATCGCTTCGCAATTTTTTAGCTGATTCAGAAATTCCTGCAGAATTTCTTAGCCGAGCCAAACCCTTCGGGTTTTCAGCTGATAGTTGAAAAGTTTTCGGTGTCCTTCGGACAAACTTTTTAGCTGAGAAAACTCCAAGCATTCAGCTCTCAGCCCTAAGCTAAAAATTTGCAAAGCAAATTTTTAAAATACTATTGCTATAAATTTTGTTGTTTTGCCGCCGACTGCCGTCATATAATGTTTACAATTCGAATCAAAATATAAACTGTCTCCTTCTTCTAACACAACGGATTTTCCGTCTAAATATACTTTTAATGTACCTTCCAAAACATAATCAAATTCATGCCCGTCATGGGAATAAGGTTTAAGATCTTTTTCGTTTGTTCTATCTTTTGCGGTTACCAAAAATATTTGAGCTTTTTTATTTGTAAATCCGTAAGCTATATCCTGATAATCGTACTCTTTTCTTCTTTCTACAGCCACTCCTTTACCTTTTCTCACGACACTGTACCTGTTTAAATGCGGTTCTTGTCCGGTAATAAGTGTTATAAATTCAACTTTAAATTTTTCGGCAATTTTTTTAATTATTCCTATGGGAATATCGGTTTGTCCGGATTCATATTGTTCATAAGTTGCAACATCAATATTAAGTTCCTTTGCCAAACTTTCAAGAGAAATATTTGCAATGTCTCTTAAATCTTTAATTCTCATAGCAATATCTTTTATATCATCACTCATTTTATTCCTCCAAAAAATTGTTTTACAATTTTTAGCTTATAAGCTGAGCCGGGAACTTTGTTCCCTAAGCTGAGTCAGAAAAATTTCATTTTTTCTTAGCTGATAAGTTTTCAGTATTTTTCGCTAAAGCGAAAAATCTTTTATTTATCAAAAATTGCTTCGCAATTTTTACAACAAACTTTTCAACTATTCAACCTTTCAGCTACTCAGCTAACAAAATGCTTTGCTTTTTGTTAATTTGTGCCTGAAAGCTCCATTTGTTTATAAAAATCTTTATTTGTTTTTGAAGCTTTCATTCTTTTTGTAACTTCTTCTATTACTTCTATACTGTTCATATTGCTCATAACATTTCTCATTATCCACATTTTATTTTTTTCATCCTCGGTAAGCAACAATTCTTCTTTTCTGGTTCCAGACCTTAACAAGTCTATTGCAGGATATATTCTTCTTTCGGCAAGTTTTCTGTCCAAATAAACTTCACAATTGCCCGTCCCCTTAAATTCTTCAAATATAACATCATCCATTCTGCTGCCTGTTTCAATTAAAGCGGTTGCTATAATTGTTAAACTTCCGCCTTCTTCGATGTTTCTTGCAGCACCGAAAAATCTTTTAGGTTTTTGAAGTGCATTCGAATCAAGCCCGCCGGACAATACTCTTCCGCTTGAAGGCATTGTAGCATTGTAGGCCCTTGCAAGCCTTGTTATCGAATCAAGTAAAATAACTACATCCTTACCTTGTTCGGCAAGTCTTTTTGCTTTTTCCAATACCATTTCGGCAACCTGAATGTGCCTGTCTGCAGGTTCATCGAAAGTTGAAGAGACAACTTCACCTTTTACCGACCTTTGCATATCGGTAACTTCTTCAGGTCTTTCATCTATCAACAAAACCATAAGAATTATTTCCGGATTATTTGTTGTAATTGCATTTGCTATTTTTTGAAGCAAAACGGTTTTTCCGGTTTTAGGAGGTGCATTAAGTAAAACTCTTTGCCCTTTTCCTATAGGAATAAACATATCTATTATTCTTGTGGAAATTTCATTGGTTGTAGTTTCCAAAACTATTTTTTCATTGGGATAAAGCGGTGTAAGGTTATCAAACAAAGGTCTTTCCCTTATATTATCAAGTTTTTCTTCCCCGTTTACCGATGTTATTTTAAGTAATGCAAAATATTTTTCATGGTTTTGAGGAGGACGGACATAACCGCCGACCGTATCACCTTTTCTTAATGCAAACTTTTTTATTTGAGGAGGTGCAATATAAATATCGTCCGGACCGGATAAATAATTATAATCAACCGATCTCAAAAAGCCGAAACCGTCCGGTTTAATTTCCAAAACACCTTCATCATAAACCTGGCCTTTTTCCTTCATTTGTGCTTCAAGAATTTTTGCAATAAGTTCCTGCTTTTTTAAACCCGTAATAGTTTCCAACTTCATACTTTTTGCAAGTTTAACAAGCTCCACCATTGTTTTTTTAGATAATACGGTAATTTCCATCGATTCGGCAGACATTAAGCCCCCTATAAATAAATATTTATACTTTTTGTAAATTTTTGTTATTTCTTTTTTTGATTTTCATATTTTGATTAGAATAGATTTTTATAATTTTAAAGATTTTCTATAAGATTTTTAGTGAACAACTTACACATAATGTTTTTATTCTATATTTTTTTTTATTTTATGTCAAGAAAATGTTTTTATATGTAATTTATTTTTTTTAAAAATATACCTACTGCCGGTTGATGAATATATGTTTTCATATAACTTTCAACATAATTCCACATAACTTTATCGTCGCAAATTGAAAACTCTTCAATTATATCCAAATCATCCCCGCAACAGTTAGCCATTTTTTTTAAATATGTAATATCTTCTTTTTTTATATTTGAATAATGTCTGTTTAAATATTCCACCATATTGTAACCGGAAAGTTTTAATAGCCTTAAAGAAAAAGCCGTTAACACCCTTAACGGATTTTCGGCTCCGGCAAGCAAATGCCATGTTCTTTTTATAAGTTCATATTTTTTTAAATCCTGTAAATGTAAGGGAGCAAATTTTGAACTTATTTCACTTACATAAAAAGCCAACATCATTCTGTTAAAATCCTGTTTAACTTTACTGTTATTATTTAAAATTTTTGCACCGGTAACCGTCGGGCGACTATATTGTGAATTTTGATAAACTATAAGTTCGCTTTCGGTTACGGGTTCGGTTGCGGCGGAAAGTTTAGCAACTATTTTTTTTGCACCCGGAACAATTGCATTTATTTTCCCCCACTTATCCGTATAAGCCGTTATTATTTTATCGGCTTCAGAAGATATTTCACAATTTAATATTAATGCTTTTATGTTATAGTACATTTTATTTTATGGTTAATATTATTTTTTTTACTTTCTTTTCATCAACGGAATTTATTTCAACTTCCAAATTATTCCATATAAATTTTTCGCGTCTTTTGGGAATATGCCCCAAATGTTCCAATACCCATCCGTTTATCGTTGAAAATTGTCCTTCGGGAATGGTTAAGTTTAAATTATCGTTAACATCTGCAATCGATTCGGATGCGGATATTAAATACTTATTACTTTTTAATTTTACTATATTTTGATCTTTTTCGTCATATTCGTCCCACACTTCTCCTACAATTTCTTCCAACAAATCTTCCATTGTTACAAGCCCTATAGTCGAACCGAACTCGTCAACAACCACTGCAATATGATGTTTTCCTTTTTGAAATTCCATAAGAATTTGTTTTATATAGGCAGTTTCTGGAACATAGTAAACAGGCCTTATAATATCATTTATCATAAAAATCGTATCGTTTCTTAAAGTAAGTGCAATATCTTTTGCGGTAATAATTCCCAATATATTGTTAATATTTTCTCTGTATATCGGAACTCTTGAAAAATTAGTTGATATTATATCTTCTATTATTTTTTGTTTAGGTTGTTCAATATCAACGGCAAATATATCTGACCGCGGAACCATAACTTGCGTAATTTTTGTTTTTCTGAATTCTATAATTCTGTTTATTATTTTTCTTGACATTTTTGATAAAGGAGATATCTGTTCGTTAGATAATAAGAAATCAACTTCATCCGGCTGTATCAATGAAGGTTCTTGTTTTTTTGAACCGAACAAGTTTAATATATTATTTGATATCGATACCAAAAAAGCATTTAATTGTCTGCTTAAAATTGAAAACTTAACTACCGTAGGTAATGTTTTAACCGAATATTTTTCCGCCTTATACCGTGCAAAAGTTTTTGGAATAAGGTTTGCAAATATTAGTGTTAATACTATTGAAATAAGCGAAATTATTGCAACCCATAATTTAGCATTAAGCTTGTATTGTTGCATAAAATCCATACCGATTGAAGTTGTTAAAACACCTACGGCAACTATCGATAAGTTCATTAAAACAATTAAAGTCGTAATTACATTATCGGGATTTTTTTCCCAATACAAAAAATATTTATAAAGTTTATTATACTTTTCTTTAATTCTTTTAATATGCGAATTATTCAAACTTGTTATCGCAGTTTCCGCAGCGGAAAAATATGCCGCAGCAAACAAGAAAAACAAAAAGATAATAAATTTAATAATTATTAAAAACATTTTACAATTCGTATTCGTCAAGTATTTCGCCGACGATTTCTTCTATAATATCTTCCAAAGTTACCATACCTAAAATTCTGCCTTTGGAATTTTTAACAAAAGCTATATGTGTTTTACCGGATTGTAATTCTTTCAAGAGTTCACCTATTTTTTTATCGGGAGCAATAAAATATGCAGGTTTCATGAAATTTTTTATTTTAAATTCTTTTTGTTGTTTCCACATAAGCAAAACATCATTTATATGAATATATCCGATGATATTTAATTTTGAATTTTTATAAACCGGGACTCTGCTTCTTGAAGTTTCAACTATCAAATCCATTAATTTTTCATTTTCGTTATCTATATTGACAGATTCTATATCAAAAAAAGGTGTCATTATTTTTGAAGCAGGTGTTTCGGTAAACCACAAAGACCTTTCAAGCATCAATGATATATCTTTATCAAAAACTCCCTCGTTATCGGCTTCAACAATCAATGATTTTACCTCTTCTTTACTTAAAACTGAATATTGATCTTCATCATTGTTTTTAAAAATAAAATCCAAAACTTTAAATATTGGAAACAAAAAAGGTTTTGTTAAAATTTCAAGTTTTGATAAAACAGGAACGGCAAACAAAGTAATTTGTTGAGAATGAACCCTGCTGTAAATTTTAGGTGTAATTTCGCCGACCATTAAAACCATAAAAGTTGCAATAAGCCATGTTAAAAATTCAATAATACTTCTGTCTATTGTCCAAAAAACGGTTACGGCAAGCCAGCCTGCTAAAAAACTTACCATCATGTCGGAAAAAACATTACCGGTTAAAATTACCGTAAGCAAATAGTACGGACTATTCAACCATCTTAATAAAGGTTTTGCTATTGATTTTTTTAAAACAATTAATTTTTTTACTCTGTATTTGGAAAGACTGTTTAATGCAATTTCGGAAGCTGACCAAAATGCCGACAGCATTAAAAAAAATATAAGTAAAACAAAACCTAAGAAAATAAACATTTAAATATTTTATCCTGTTTGGAAAACATCAATGTTTTATTCTCAATATCATAATCGGTATAACCTTCAAGATGAAGAATAGAATGAATTACAAGATAACATAATTCCTGCTGATAAGTAAGCCCGTATTTTTTCGCATTTTTTTGCGGTCTGTTATCCGAAATATAGATATCTCCCAAAAATAATTTTTCATCAACCAAAAAAGAAATAACATCAGTTATTCTGTTAACTTTTCTGTATTTTCTGTTCATCTTTTTTATTTCGACATCACTTATTTGTGTAAAACTTATATTGTAATTTTTTATTTTTTCATATTTTAAAGTAAATTCCGCAGTTTTTTTCATAAGCGGTACAAATCTTTTATCAAATCCGGTAAATATAAGTTCTTTTTGTTTCATTATTTTTCTTCCGTTTTTTTATAATCTATTCTTGCATGATAAATTCCGCATAAAGTTGCAGTCATACTGTCTGCAATTTTTGCCAAATCATTTAAAGTAATGGAACAGTCCGAAAATTGTCCGTCGGTAAATTTATTATTTATAACTTTTTCAACAAGTTCTTTTAGTTTTCCGGCATTTTTATCGGGAATTATCCTTGAAATTGCTTCAACCGAATCGGCTATCATTAAAATTGCGGTTTCTTTACTTGTAGGTTTACTGCCGGGATAACGAAAATCCTGTTCGTTCACATCTTTACTGCTTTCCAATGCCCTGAAATAAAAATATTGTATTAAAGATGTTCCGTGATGTTGCCTGATAAAATCAACAACCACTTCATCTATTTTATATTTTCTTGCAAGTGCAACACCGTCTTTAACATGTGAAATTAAAACAAGCCCCGACATTGAAGGCGATAAATTATCGTGAGGATTTTCGTTTTTATTTTGGTTTTCAATAAAATATTCTGGGTTTTTAAGTTTACCTATATCGTGGTAATAAGCACCTGTTCTTGTAAGCAAAGAATCCGCACCTATTGCCGTAGCCGCCTGTTCCGCAAGGGATGCCGTTATTAAACTGTGATGGTAAGTTCCCGGGGCCTCAACCATCAATCTTTTTAAAAGAGGGTTGTTAAAATCGGAAAGTTCTACAAGTTTTATATTTGTTGTTCTTGAAAAGAGCATTTCCAAAAGAGGAAGTGCAGCCAGTATAATTAAAACAGATATAAAACTGTTAAGCATTGCAAACCATAAAGACAAACCGACTGATTGGACTTCAAAAAATCCTAAAATATGAAAAATTATAAGCATTCCTGCCATAACAACAAAAATTTTAAAACCTATTTTTGAAAACTGAGAACGACTGTGTATTTGGCGAACATTTATAAGTGCAACCAATGCACTTGCAACATGCATAATCGGAAGTGCGGCATGAAAACCGTTTGTCATCAACATAAAAACTGCCGTTACCATTATATATATTAAACTGAATTTTATTGATATTAACAATGATAATAAAACGGCAAATGCCGAAACGGGAAAAGCTATAACAGAAAGACTGTCTTGAAGAATTTGAAAAAATAAAAAAGAAATTATTGTTATAAAACACATAAGCATAACAACATTTGAATTTTTTATATTTTCTTTTTCCTGGTCGGCAAAATAAAAAATAACAAGTAAAAATATTAATGAAAGGAAAATAAAAACAAATAAAAAATTTTTGTAAGTGCTGCCAAGCTGGCTTAGTATCATAAAAAATAAAAGACAATAAGAAATTATACCTGTTACTGCCGGTTTTATTTTTATTTCTTTTTTAAAAATATTATTTTTTGACAACCTGATATTAGGTGCATAAACATCACTGTCATCTAATTTTTTTATTAGAAGAAGTAAAAAATTTTTTATTTTATTTTTCAACCAGCTATTTAGTTTCTCCACCGTTTTTATTTCCTTCGGTTTGTTTTACTTCTATTTTTTTATTTATTTTTATACCGAGTTCCCTTAATTGTTTTTCGGCAACCTCCGCCGGTGCATTTGATAACGGACAAATTGCTTTTTGTGTTTTAGGAAAAGCTATAACTTCTCTAATTGATTCTTCCCCTACAAGCAATGCACATAACCTGTCAAAACCTATTGCAAGCCCGCCGTGAGGAGGTGCACCGTAAGTTAATGCATCAAGTAAAAAACCGAATTTTTCTTTTGCCGATTCTTCGGTAATATTTAAAAGATTAAATACTTTTGCCTGCATATCGGATTTATGTATTCTTATCGAACCGCCGCCGAGTTCAACACCGTTTAAAATAACATCATAAGCCCTTGCTTTCGCCTTGCCTGCCTGCTCCTGAGTCAATTTATCCACATCTTCATCTTTTACCGCAGTGAAAGGATGATGGTTTGCAACCCATCTTTTTTCTTCCTTATCCCATGCGAATAAAGGAAAATCTACCACCCATAAAAAATTGAATTTATTTTTGTCTATAAGTCCTAATTCTTTACCCATTTTTATTCTTAATGCCCCGAGCCCCTGTGCAACAATTTCCGGCTCGTCGGCTAAAAACACAACCAAATCACCGTCTTTTGCTTCAAGTTTATTTATTATTGTATCTATTTCTTCTTTTGTGAAAAATTTTACTATATTTGATTCGGCACCGTTTGAGGTTATTTTCATCCAGGCAAGCCCTTTTGCACCGAATTCACCGACGAATTTTGTAAGCCCGTCAATTTCGGACCTTGAAAATTTCGCACCGCCTGTTATACATAAACCTCTTACAACATTACCTTTTGCTATAACATTTTTAAATACTCCGAAACCGCAATTTGCAAGTTCCTTTGTAAAATCTTTTATTTCCATTGCAAACCTTGTATCGGGCTTGTCCGAGCCGAACCTTAACATAGCTTCGTCATAGGGCATTCTTTCAAAAGGAGTTTTTATTTCTTTATTCAAAACATCCTTAAATATTTTTGAAAGCATATTTTCAACTATTGTCATAATATCTTCTTCGTCGATAAATGACATTTCCATATCAACCTGAGTAAATTCAAGTTGTCTGTCTGCTCTTAAATCTTCATCTCTGAAACATCTTGCAATTTGATAATATTTATCAAAACCGGCAACCATTAAAATTTGTTTAAAAATTTGCGGTGATTGAGGCAAAGCATAAAAACAACCGTGTGAAAGTCTTGCAGGAACCAAAAAGTCCCTTGCTCCTTCGGGAGTTGATTTTGTTAAAAAAGGTGTTTCTATTTCCAAAAAACCTTCGTTGTTAAGATATTGCCTTATTGTTTGCGAAATTTTATGTCTGATAATAAAATTTTTCTGAAACGACGGTCTTCTTAAATCAAGGTATCTGTATTTTAACCTTATTTCTTCGGAAGTTTCTTTATAGTCATCAACTTCCAAAGGTAAAACGGGTGATGTATTTATTATTTCAAGCTCGTTAATAACAATTTCAACTTTACCGGTAAACATGTTCGGATTAACGGTCCCTTCCGGTCTGTTTCTAACCAAACCTTTTACACTGAGAACATACTCACTTCTTAAATGTTCGGCTTTAGAAAATATTTCTTTTTTCTCCGGTTGAAATACTATTTGAACAAGCCCTTCTCTGTCTCTTAAATCAATAAAAATTACTCCGCCGTGGTCCCTTCTTGAATGAACCCAACCGCTTACAACAATTTCCTTCCCTATAAAACTTTCATCAACTTTACCGCAATAGCAACTTCTTTTCATCTTAAATCCTCTTAAAAGCAGCTTAAAGCTGATAGCTTAAAGCTTAAAGTTTAAACGACTAACAACCTAAGACAATTAGCAATTAATAATTAATGTATTTTTCTCCTTGCGAAAAATCTAAAAAATTTTAAAACTCCGAAATTGCTAATTTATAATTTCTAATTACTAATTTTATAAAACTTTTCAACCTTTCGACCATTCAACAAAAATTGCTTAGCAATTTTTAATACTGCATATAATGTAATATATCGTGGGCAAGTTCAAGGGCATCCCTGCCTTGTTCGCCGGAAACCAAAGGTTTTTTACCTTCAATTACACATTTTAAAAAATGTGTAAGTTCATAAGCAAGCGGCTCGCCTGTTTGAACTTTCGGTTTTATTACATCAATATCAAGTAAACTTTTAACAACTTTAACATCCGGTTTTTTTCTGTATATCTTTAAACTTTTTCCGGCATAGTCAACGGAAACATAACTGTCTTTTTGAAATATTCTTATTCTTCTGTATTTATCAATTGTTACTCTGCTTGTTGAAACATCTGCAATACAACCGTTAGCAAATTTTATTCTAACCTTTACAATATCTTCATGCTCCGAAAGAATTTTTGCACCGTGTGCTTCAAAACTTATAACTTTACTTTTAACAAAATTTAAAAGCATATCCAAATCGTGTATCATCAAGTCAAGCACAACACCGATATGTGCGGTTCTGGGATCGTAAGGACCCAACCTGTTAACTTCAATAAATTTCGGTTCTGTAACATAAGGATATGCGGCAATAATCGCAGGGTTAAACCTTTCAACATGCCCTACCTGTAAAACAAGGTTTTTATCTCTTGCTATTCTTATAAGTTCGGTTGACTGTTCAACCGTTTCGGTGAAAGGTTTTTCAACCAAACAATGTATACCTTCCTGCAAAAGTTGTTTCGCTATGTCATAATGATACGGTGTGGGAACCGAAATTACGGCTGCCTTAATTTTACCGATAACATCTTTTACATCGGTAAAATTAACGGTATTGCATTTTTTTGCAATAGTCTCACCCCTTTTAGTATCGGCATCAACAACACCGACAAGTTCGGCATTTTCATGTGTTGACAATATTCTTGCATGATGCTGACCTAAAGAACCTACACCGACTACGGCTATTTTTATTTTGCTCATTTTTTAAAACCTTTTATTACTTTAATTATTGTGTTAATATCTTTAGCACCAAGTGACGGATGAACCGGAATTGATATAACTTCTTTTACGGCTTGTTCGGCAACCGGACATAAACCTTTTTTATATCCCAACTTTTGATACAAAGGTTGTTTATATATAACTTCCGGATAATGTATTCCGCAACCTATTCCGTTATCTTTTAAATATTTCATAAATTTATCTCTTAAACCGTATTTTACTTTAACGGTATATTGATGATAAACATGTGTATATCCTTTGGGAACAAACGGAGTTTCAATAAAATCAATATTTTTTAAACCGTCGGAAAGTTTTTTTGCATTTGCAATTCTTTGTTTAGTCCATTTTTGTATTTGTTCACACTGTGCAAGCCCCATGGCTGCCGCAACATTTGTAAGTCTGAAATTATATCCCAACATATCGTGTCCGTAATGAGACATTCTTCCGTGGTTAATAATTTTCTTTGTAAGAGCATCCGTTTTTAAAATATTTGTTAAAACGGCACCGCCTTCACCGGTAGTCATATTTTTTGTTGCATAAAAGGAAAAACATCCCGCATCACCTATTGAACCGACTGTTTTATTTTTATATTTTGCCAAATGTGCCTGGCAACAATCTTCAATCAAAATAAATTTATATTTCTTTTTTAATTTTAAAAGTTCACCCATATCACAAGGTAAGCCGTATAAATGAACACATATTACGGCTTTAATATTTTTTTCTTTTTTCAATATTTTTTCAACCGATTTCGGATCGATATTAAAAGTTTTTTCGTCAATATCGGCAAATATCGGTTTTGCACCGCAATATAAAATTGAATTTGAAGTTGCAATAAAAGTAAAAGGTGTTGTTATAACTTTATCACCCGGCTTAATTGCACAAGCCAAAAGTGCGGCATGAAGAGCAGTTGTTCCGCTTGAACAAACGGTTCCGTATTTTGCACCGGAAATTTTTGTAAATTTCTTTTCAAATTCTTCCACATATTTTCCGCTTGCAACTATACCGGAATCAATAACTTCATTTATAAGTTGTTTTTCTTTTTTCCCGAAAATCGGTTTTACCAACGGTATCATTTTACCTCCAAAAAAATTGCTTTGCAATTTTTTAGCCGAGAGCTGAAAAACCGAAAGTTTAACGATAACTACAACTATACATTACCGGACACGATACCGCAAACTTTTCAACTTTTCAACTGCCGTCATTATTATAACCCAATGTTTCATATTATACATTATTTTAACTGAAATTGTATTTGTTTATTGAATATTTGAAATAAAAATTATATAATCAAAGAAATTTATTTATAGGAATTAAACGAAAATGTTTAAAATAATTTCAAAAGAAAAACTTTCTTCAAACATTAAAAGCTTTGAAATTGAAGCACCCGATATTGCAAAAAATGTAAAAGCGGGGCAGTTTATAGTTTTACGGCTTAACGACAAAGGTGAAAGATTTCCGTTAACCGTTGCAGGTAAAAATATAGAAAAAGGAACAATAAAAATAATATTTCAGGAAGCAGGAAAATCAACAACACAACTTGGAACATTAAAAGAAGGCGATTATATAAAAGATATCGTAGGTCCTTTGGGAAAACCTACCGAAATTGAAAATTTCGGAACGGTTGTTGCAATGGCAGGCGGTGTAGGAACTGCCGAATTGTTGCCTGTTATAAGTGAACTTTTAAAAGCTGGAAATAAAGTTATAACGATAGTCGGTGCAAGAAATAAAGATTTATTGCTTATGCAGGACGAATTAAAAGCAAATTCAACCGAACTTTTGGTTGCAACCGATGACGGCTCTTACGGAATTAAAGGTTTTGTTACAAACGTTTTAGCCGATGTAATAAAAAGAGAAAAGGTAAATATTGTTTATGCAATAGGACCTGTTCCCATGATGAAAGCCGTATCAAATATGACAAAAGAATATAATTTAAAAACTCTTGTATCGTTAAATCCTATAATGGTTGACGGAACAGGAATGTGCGGTGCATGCAGAGTTAGTGTTGATAAAAAAATAAGGTTTGCCTGTGTTGACGGACCTGAATTTGACGGACATTTGGTGGATTGGGATGAACTTATAAACAGGTTAAGAGCTTTTAAAGAAAATGAGAAATTTGCTTTGGAAAAATATAAAGATATTTTAAATATGGAGTGCAAATGTCACAAAGAATAAAAATGGTTGAAAGACAACCGAACGAAAGAAACAAAGATTTTAAGGAAGTTAATTTAGGTTACAATGACGAGCAGGCATTGGCGGAAGCAAAAAGATGTTTAAATTGCAAAAAACCTATGTGTGTAACGGGGTGCCCCGTTGAAGTTTCAATTCCGGAATTTATACATCATTTAGCTACAGGCAACCCTGCCGAGGCAATAAAAGTTATTAAAAATAAAAGTAACTTACCTGCAGTTTGCGGAAGAGTTTGCCCGCAGGAAAAACAATGTGAAAGCAAATGTATATTAGGTATAAAACAGGAACCGGTAGCAATAGGTAACCTTGAAAGATATGCTGCGGATTGGGCTGCAAAAAATATAAAAAATGAAAAATTTAACATAAAACCTAACGGAATAAAAGTTGCAGTTGTAGGTTCCGGACCTGCCGGGCTTACATGTGCAGGCGATTTGGCAAAGTTAGGATACGATGTTACAATATTTGAGTCGTTACACGATAGCGGCGGAGTTTTAAGATACGGTATTCCGGAGTTTAGGTTACCGGTTGCAGTTTTGGACAGAGAAATCGATTTTTTAAAAAGTCTCGGAATAAAATTTATATTTAATTATTTGATAGGAAGAACAAAAACCGTTGAAGATTTATTTGCGGAAGGTTTTAAAGCGATATTTGTAGGAACGGGTGCAGGGCTTCCTACTTTCCCCGGTGTTGAAGGAGAAAACCTTAACAATATTTATTCGGCAAACGAATTTTTAGTTAGAATAAATTTAATGAACGCTTTTCAATTTCCCGAATACGATACTCCGGTTCATAAAGGTAAAAATGTAGTTGTTATCGGCGGAGGAAATACGGCAATGGACTCCGTCAGAACCGCAAAAAGAATAGGAGCAGAGTCGGTAAAACTGTTATACAGAAGAACTCAAAACGAAATGCCTGCAAGGCTTGAAGAAAGAAAACATGCTTTGGAAGAAGGTGTTGAATTTATAGAATTAACGGCACCAAAAAAATTTATAGCGGACGATAAGGGATATGTTAAAGCCGTAGAATGTGTTAAAATGCAACTTACCGAACCGGATGCTTCCGGCAGAAGGAAGCCGGTTGAAATAGAAGGTTCGAACTTTATAATTGAAACGGATTTGGTTGTTCTTGCATTAGGTTTAAACCCCAATCCGATATTACCGTCATTAACCAAAGGACTGCAAACCGATAAAAAAGGACACCTTTTGGTTGATGACAAATTTATGACTACAAGAGAAGGTATTTTTGCAGGCGGCGATATTGCAGGCGGAAGCACGGTTATTCAGGCAATGGGCATGGGCAAACAAGCAGCAAAGAATATTGATGCTTATTTGCAAAAATAAAGTTTTTTATTTACCCGTTATAAAAAATTTACCGGGATTTTTACTATACACTTTTTAACTCTGTTTTTACAACACAACGGAGAGTGTGTATCATCGGGAAAGAATATTGCAAACTCACCTTTCTTTAAATTAATATAAGTATCGGGATTATTTGAATAAAAAGCAATATCTTTTTTAGGGTTATATTTTTTTAACAGTTTAAAACTTTTATCGAAAAATTTCCAGCCTATTTTTTCATTACCTGAAATAACATACTGTAAATCAATATACTTTTTATGTTTTTCCAAAAGTTGTTCTTCTTTAGGCTTCGGAAAACAAGTTTGAACAGTTGCATAAATTTCTTTTGTTATATCATATTTTCCGTCACAAGTTTTAGTTGAAATATTTTTTATAATAAAATCAAAAACAATTTCAAGTTGCGGATAAAATTTCAATATATCCGTATATTTTTTTATTGAAGATATCAACATTTTATTTATCCTGTAATTTATGGTTTTTACTAAAAAAAGCCGAAATAACAAATAAAGTAACACCTATACATACACAAGAATCCGCAACATTAAAAGACGGCCATCTGTAAACTTCTTTATAACCTATATCTATAAAATCAACAACATATCCCCTTATAAATCTGTCAATTAAATTACCTAAACCGCCCGATATTATAAGCAACAAACAATGAAATTGTATTTCCGTTAAGGTAGGTTTATTTTTTTTAATAAAAAATATTAAACAAAAAATAATTATTATTGTTGATATTATAAAAAATATATTTTTCCCCTGAAACAAACTGAAGGCTATACCGGTATTTGAAATATTAACCAAATTAAAATAATCGTTTATTTTTATAAAAGAGTTATAAGGAATATTTTTTATAACAAGTAATTTTGTTATTTGGTCCAAAACAACATAAAACAAAACTAACATATAATACTTGATATTTATCATATTGAATGAATATCCAAATAAGTTTGTAAAATAAAAGTTGCCGCTATTTTATCACGAACACCTTTTCTTTTTTCTCTTGAAATATTTGCTTCTTCCGTCAACATTCTCTCTGCCTGAACGGTAGTTAATCTTTCATCCATAACCTCAACAGGAATTTCTGTTTGTTTTTTCAACTCTTCAACAAATTTCTTGGCTGTTTCTGCCATTTCGCCTTCCGTGTTATTCATATTTTTAGGAATACCTACGACAATAGTTGAAACTTCTTTATCTTTTGCTATTTGTAAAATATTTACAACATCATTTGCCAAACCTTTACTTTCAATTACATCAAAAGGTTGTGCAATTATTCCCATAATATCCGACATTGCAAGTCCTATTCTTTTTTTACCGTAATCTATTCCTAAAATTCTGCCCATTTATTATTTCCTCAAATTAAACTTTTTTTACCAAAGTTGAACTGCCGTCTTTATTATCTATTATTTTATAACCTAATTCCGATAATTTGTTCCTGCACTCGTCCGCAACAGCCCAATTTTTTTCTTTTCTTGCCATGTTTCTTTTATTTAAAAGTTCCTGTAAATCTGCATTTGCCTGTTCTTTTGGAATTGTTATACCTAAAGCACCTTCAATAATGTCTTCAAAAAGCCACTTTGCTTGTTTTAACAAAGAAATTTTGTCTTGTGCTAAATTATTCAATATTATATTTTTTAATTCATGTAAATAAGATAATGCTTTTTCAAAATTAAAATCATCATCTAAAGAATTTACAACTTGTTTTTGAATATTTAACAAACTTTTATCACTTAAATTTTTATCATTTTCTTTTGCTATTGAAATAAGCCTTGAATATGCTTCATCAAGCCCCTGCAATGCAGCTTTGGCCGCATTAAGATTTTCGTTTGAAAAATCCAAAGGAGTTCTATAATGCTGTGTAAGTAAATAATACCTGACAACTCTCGGATTATACTGTTTAAAGATATCGGTTAAAGTAAAGAAATTACCGAGAGACTTTGACATTTTCTCTTTATTGACGGTAACAAAACCGTTATGTAACCAATAATTTGCAAATTGTTTTCCCGTACAACATTCACTTTGTGCTATTTCATTTTCATGATGAGGAAATATCAAATCCTGTCCGCCGCCGTGTATATCAATTGTATCACCGAGTAAACTTGTTGCCATAACCGAACATTCTATATGCCAGCCCGGTCTTCCTTTTCCCCAAAAACTTTCCCAAGAAACTTCCTGCGGTTCGTTTTGTTTTGTTTTTTTCCATAAAATAAAATCGTAAGGATTGTTCTTTTTAGAATCTTTTTCTACCCTTGCACCGACTTTCATATCTTCAAATTTTCTTTTTGAAAGTTTTCCGTATTGTTTAAATTTTTCTACCGAGAAATAAACATCACCGTCTACATTATAAGCAAAACCTTTATCTTCAAGTTTTTTTATAAATTGTATTATTTGAGGAATCATCTTTGTAACCTGCGGATAATTATTTGCTTTTATTACATTAAGTTTATCCATCTGCATAAAATAATCGTCTATATAAGTTTTTGCAAGGTCTATCGGCGATATTTGTTTTTCCAATGATCTGTTTATTATTTTATCATCCACATCCGTAAAATTTTGAACATGGTTTACCATATAACCGCTTCTTGTAAAATGCCTTTTTATAACATCAAAAGTTACATAAGCCCTTGCATGTCCGAGATGACAAACATCATAAGGTGTAACACCGCAAATATACATTGAAACTTCATTTTCTCTAATAGGTTTAAACTCTTCTATTTTATTTGTTAATGTATTGTAAAATTTAATCATATTTACTCCTTAAAAATTTGCTCCGCAAATTTTTGGAAGATTGGAAGATTTGAGGATTAGAAGATTAGAAGCGTTTTTGTATTTTTCGCCTTGCAAAAAATCTGTTCATTTAGAAAAATCACTTTGTGATTTTTACAACTTTGCTTCCAATCATCCAATCATCTAATCGTCTAATCTTCTACTTTCCGATACAGAATTTGGAAAAAATTGATGTTAATATATCTTCTTTAATATCTATTCCTAAAATTTCATTTATAATTTTTAAACTTTCCTGTGCATAAAAAGATACTATTTCGTCCTGATCGGCTTTATTTATAACGGACAAAGTTTCTTCAAGTTTATTTTTTAACCTACATAACAAATTATATTGACGGACATTTATAAGCATTGAAGAATTATTTATTTTATCCTGCAAACCGCAAATATTATATATTTTTTCAAGCAACAAATTTATATTTTTTTCATTGACACACGAATATTCGATAAATTTATCATCGGTATATATTTTTTGCAAATTATTTGTTGATATTTTTTTATCCAAATCCGCCTTATTTACCACTATTAAAGTATCATCAACTCTGTCTTTTAATAAATTTAAAACTGTTTCATCATCTTTATCAAAAGCTCTGCTGCCGTCTAATACAAATAATATTATATCGGATGTTTCTACTGAATTTTTAGTTTTTTCCTGTCCTATTTGTTCTATTGCATTTACGGAATGATTTCTCAAACCTGCAGTATCGGTTACGGAAAACAAAAAACCTTTATATTCTATATTTTCTTTTATGGTATCTGTTGTAGTACCTGCAATATCTGTTACTATTGCCCGCCCGTAACCCAAAATTGAATTTAAAATCGACGATTTCCCGGCATTAGGTTTACCGACTATTGCTATTTGAACACCGTCAACAATATTTTTATTTAAAATATAAGAATCTGATAAATTTTCAATCCGTGAAATAATATTTTGTAAACATTGTATTTTTTGTTTTCTTGTCATAAAATCAATTTCTTCCTCGGGATAATCAAGAGAAACTTCCAAATAAGCATATAATTGCATCATTTGTTCTTTTATTTTTTTTATCTCGGTCGAAAAAGAACCTTGTAATGTATTTAAAGAAAGTTGAACAGCTTTTTTTGTAGAACTGTTTATTAAAGTATTTACCGATTCGGCTTCGGTTAAATCCATTTTGTTGTTTATAAATGCTCTGTAAGAAAATTCTCCTCTGTCTGCCAAACGGATACCGTTTTTTAATAACAATTCAATTATACTTTGAACTATAATCTGATTACCGTGTGTAGTTATTTCTATAACATCTTCACCGGTTGAAGAGTTCGGCTGCTGCATATAAGAAACAACAACCTCATCTATTTTAGTATCACCGTCATAAATATATCCGTGATGAATTTTCCTATTCTCTATATTAACGAATTTATGTTGTTTGTTAAAAAAAACGGAAGATACCGCTTTTAAGGAATTGTTGCCGCTTATTCTCAAAACAGCCAAAGCGGATTTTCCCTGTGGTGTTGCCAAAGCAACAATGGTATCTTCCTGTTTAAACAAATTCATTTTTTATTTATTAATAAGTTTAACACCTACTTTTTTTATTGCACCGTCACCTTCGGAAAAAGTTTCATATCCGCCAAGATCTTTAAAGTATGTATGTAAAAACTTTCTTTCCCTTGCAGGCATAGGGTCAAATCTATATATTTTCTTTGTTCTGTTAACATATTCTATTGCTTTTTCGGCAATTGCCTTTAACCTTTCTTCCTGTTTTAATCTGTAGTTATCCGTATCCAGGTAAACTTTTACTCTTGTTTTAGGATTTGTGTTGACTATCAACTGCGTTACATATTCCAAAGCATCAAGTGATTGTCCTGCCCTGCCTATTAAAATACTGCTGTTATCGGTTTTAATATCAACGGTAACAACATCATCTTTAAAATTTGTTTCTATATTTTCTATATTTATTCCCATCATTTTTACAATATCTTTTATTGTATCTTGGACGATTTTACAGGATAATTTTTCATCTATCTCAATATTTTCTTTATCTTTTTCATTGTTGATTTTATTGTCAACATATTTTGATAATTTGGTTTCCGCTTTTTCGGATTTGTTTTCTTTTTTATTTTTATTTTTTGCCGTAAGTAATACTCTTGCAGGTTTTGCACCCATCAATCCGAAAAGCCCGGACGAACCTTCGTCAAGAATTTTTATATCGACATCTTCTTTACTGCATTCAAGTTTTTTTATTCCGTTTTCTATAGCTTCGGCAACATTTTTACCGATACTTTCCATCTCATCTAACAACATTTTTCTCCTCCTTCTTTTTCAAAACAAAATATTGAACCGTCATTGAAACTAAACTGTTTGTCAACCAATACAAAACCAAACCCGACGGAAAACGCCAAAATAAAAAAGTAAATACTATAGGCATTATATACATCATTTTCCTTTGAGTCGGGTCAGATACAACCGTTGTCATTTTCTGTTGTAAAAACATACCTATTCCCATAATCAAAGGTAACAAATTTATTGATATTCCGCCGATATAAGCCAAACTGTCACTTGCCGACAAATCTTTTACCCATAAAATCCACGGAGAATATCTTAATTCGTAAGCATTTCTTAAAGTTTGAAATAATGCCCAAAATATAGGTAACTGTAAAAGTAACGGCAAACATCCGCCTAAAGGATTTACTTTGTGTGTTCTATATAAATTTAACATTTCAACTTGTAACCTTTTAGGGTCGTTTTTATATTTTGTCTGTAAATCTTTTATCAACGGCTGTATTTTTTTCATATCGGCCATAGCTTTATAACTTTTTAAAGTTAACGGCAGAACCAAAACCTGAATAATAACTGTCAATATTATAATTGCCCAACCATAGTTACCCGTCAGTTTAAAAAAATAGAACAAAATAAAAAGAGCCAATTTACCAAGCCATCCGAAAAATCCGAAATCTACCGTTTTTTCAAAGCCTAAATTAAATGTTTTCAAATAAGTATAAGATTTCGGACCTACAAATAAATTCAAAGAAAAATCCTGCTCTAATTCTTCCTGTTTAACATTTGCATTTAATACAACCGTCGGTGCCGACTTTTTAGATTGCCTTAAAACTTCTATATTGGAAAAATTCAATGAATTTACAGGCATAAAAAGAGATAAAAAATATCTGTTATCAACGGCAACCCATTTATATAATTGCGAAGGATTGTTTTGACTTTTTAATTTTTCAAGTTTTGCAGGCATTGCCGAAGTATAACCGAGTATTCTTGTAACCGATTCGTTTTCTTTTAATTCTTTATCGTCCGTTCCTATACCGGGACCCCAATTCATATCAATATCCGGTAATACCGCATTTTCTTTTAATTTAAATAATTTAATATTAAGTTTATGTAAATAATCAGGTGATAATTTAAAAGTTTTTACTATTTTCCAACCTTGTGCAGATGTGTATTCAAATGTTATTTCATCTTTACCTGAATTTGTAACCTCATAAACAGAACCGGGAAAATTTCCCAAAACAGGTGAAGCTTCAGGCAAAACCAAATCTACAAAACTGTCGTTTTTTTCCTTTATAAACCAATGTTTGACAGCTGCACCTTTATTTGAAAAAACGACTTTACAGTTTTCATTTTCCAAAATAAATTCGCTTTCTTTTAAATTCGTTTCAACTATTTTATTATTTATTTCCGCTTCAGTTTTAATTGCAGAAGTTTTTTCTTTTGACTGCTCCGTTAATATAGGTTTACTTTCTTGTTGAGCGGGATTTATCTGTTGGTATATTTGTTCCGGTTTTGGCTGAAACAAAAAATACCACAATAGTAAAAATATAGTTGAAAAAACAACAAACATAACCGTATTTTTTTGCATATTAAATTTCTCTCTCTTTATTTTTTTCAGGCACTAAATCTATACCGCCTTTACAAAAAGGATGACATCTAAGTATTCTTTTTAAAGCTAAAAAACTGCCTTTAAAAAAACCGAATCTTTCTATGGCAGTATATGCATATTGTGAACAAGTGGGATAGAACCTGCATTTTGGAGGAGTTAAAGCTGAAAATTTCCTATAAATTTCAATTAAAAAAAGTGCAAATCTTTTCATAAAACTATCCTTTAACAAAACCTGCACTTTTTAATGTAGTTAAAATTTTTTGTTCTATAAAACAATATTTTTGAAATTTAATATTTGATTTCAATATAAAAACAATGTCCAAACCGTCTATCAACTTATGTTTATTAGTTCTAAAAATTTCCCTTATTCTTCTTTTAGCTTTATTTCTTTCAACGGCAATTCCGACTTTTTTTGAAGTAACAAGCCCCAATCTTTTTATAGGTTTTCCGTCTTTTCTGTTGAAAACAAAAATATTTGCAAAGCCCACTGACAAACGAATACCTTGGTCAAAAACTTTTTTAAAAGAGCTGTTTTTATGCAATCGTTCATTGTAACGAAAGGAAAAACCGGAGCCGCCGTAAAACATTTTATTTTATGCCGATAAAGATTGTCTGCCTTTTTTCCTTCTTGCACTTATTACTTTTCTACCGCCGACGGTAGCCATTCTTGCTCTAAAACCTATTTTCTTTTTTCTTCTTTCTTTGTTTGGTTGAAATGTTCTTTTTGTCATTTTTCCGTTTCCTCGTTATAAAATTTCTGTATTAAGCAAATAAACCGATAAACTTTTATACCTTAGATTTAAAATTTAAATTACCTGTCGGTAAAAATATTCAAGCTTATCAATTATTAAATAATTATTATATCTAAATTAAATTTAGTAGTCAAACAACATTATATAAAACTAAGGAATTTCCTTAATGGATTGAGAATCCAATTTGTTACTTGAAGAATCTATACCGTAACTTGATAAATCGTTTACTATTTTTTCAAGTCCTCTGTCACCTTTAACTGTTTTTTGAAAATCGTTAAAAGTTTTGTTTACCGTTATTATATTGCTACTTAACTTTGCCATACTTTCAACAAAACTTGCTAACCTTACTTTAAAATTTTTAGCCATTGAAATTATTTTTTCATGGTTTTGAACTTGCCTTTGAACATCCCAAAGTTTTTCTATAATTCTGATTGTATGAATTAATGAAGTTGCCGAAACTATAGCAACATCTTTTGACCAAGCTTCATTTGTTAAAGACGGCTTATGCCTTAATGCGGCAATGTAAGCTTCTTCCGGATAAACAAACATCATTGTAAAATCGGGACTTATTGTTTTTGATTTTTTATCAAACCGTTCATAATATTTTTTACCGGACAAATCGGAAATAAATGTTTTTATTGCTTTTACATGTTCATCCAAAAATTTATTTTTTTCTTCTTCGGTTAAAGCATTGCAATAGTCCATATATGCACTTAAAGGGACTTTTGAATCTATTACAATCCATTTATCACCGGGAAGTTTTATTTGGAAATCTGTTCTTTTGTTACCTTCCTGTTGCTGAACAAAATAATTTACATCTTTTTGTAAATTTGAATTTTCAAGTATTATCTGTAAAATATTTTCACCAAAATCACCTTTTGCCTTCGAATCGGTTTTAAACATATCTATTAAATTTGAAGTTTGTTCTTTTAATTGATTACCTTGATTTATTACATTTTTAAGTTCATTTTCCAATGCACCTTTTGTTTGGCTGAATTCTTTGGTTTGGTTTTGAATTGTTTCTTCAAAAGATTTTATATTTTTTTCAAACGGAGCAACGACATTTTTCAGTTCTTCTTTGTTTATTGAATTTAATTCGGTTTTTGTTAATTTTAAAATTTCGTTTGCAATTGTTTGAAATTCGTTTTTTGAATTATTTAAAAGAGTTTTTTGAAGTTGCTGCAAACTTTCCTTTTCTTTTTCAACATATTCTTTATCTTTGTTTATAGAAAGTTTTTCCTGCTCCAACAAATTTATTTTTGCTTGATATTGAGAAATTGTATTAATGTATTTTTCTATCTGTGAATTTTTTTCTTCCAATATTGAATTTAATTGTTCAAGCTTACCTGCTTCTTTCAAAAAAGAAGCTTCCTTTTCTGTAAAAGAAATAACTTTTTGTTTTTCAGTATTATAAAGTTTTTTTATATCATAAAATTTTATAATAAATATTACGGCAACAATTATAAGAATAATAATTAAACTCACAAAAAACCATACCATATTAAAACCTTATAATTCGGACACTGCTTTTTTTAACTCTTCAACTTTATTTGTTTGTTCCCATTTAAAACAATTTCTTCCGAAATGTCCGTAAGAAGCAGTTTTTGTAAAAACGGGTTTCCTTAAATCCAAATATTCAATAATACCTTGCGGTGTTAAAGGAAATAATTTTCTAACTATCGGAGCTAATTTATCACCGGAAAATTTACCCGATTTATGAGTATCAACCATAATTGAAACCGGTTCTTTTTCCCCTATTGCATAAGCAAGCTGAACGGTACATTTATCTGCCAACTTTGCTGCCACTATATTTTTGGCAATATGTCTTGCCATATAACATGCACTTCTGTCGACTTTTGTGGAATCCTTACCTGAAAAAGCACCGCCGCCGTGTGCCGCCATTCCGCCGTAAGTATCGACAATAATTTTTCTGCCTGTAAGCCCCGTATCACCTTGAGGACCGCCTATAACAAATTTACCGGTAGGATTGATAAATATTTTTGTTTTAGAATCAATCCATTTTCCCAAAACAGGTTCTATTATCGTTTTAAAAATTTCTTCTTTGGACTGTTTTGTAATTTGATTACCGGTTTCATCTAATATTTCTTTGGTATGCTGAGTTGACAAAACTACCGTATCAACCCTGACAGGTTTCCAATCTTTATATTCAACAGAAACTTGTGTTTTACCGTCCGGACCCAAATATTTTAAAATATTATCTTTTCTTACCTGTGCAAGTTTTTGGGCAAGTTTATGTGCCAACATTATCGGTAAAGGCATAAGTTCTTCCGTTTCCGAGCATGCAAAACCTATCATCAAACCTTGGTCACCGGCCCCGCCCGTATCAACACCCATTGCAATATCGGGCGACTGTGTATTTATAGTTTCCATTATTGCACAATTTTTATAATCGAACCCGAATTTCGAATCGGTATAACCGATATTCTTTATTGCATTTCTTATAATTTCCGTTCTGTTGATATTTGCGGTTGTTGTAATTTCACCGCCTATAATTATAAGCCCGTTACAAGCAAAAGTTTCACAAGCTACCCTTGCTTTGGAATCTTGCTCCAAAATTGCATCCAATATACTGTCCGAAATTATGTCACATATTTTATCGGGGTGCCCTTCGGTAACCGATTCAGAAGTAAATATCCAATTATTTGTATTTTCCATAAGACAAAAAACTCCAAATTATTTTGTATTAAATAAAATTCCGTTATAAACAGAAAGTTTTTGAGGAACATTCATGTCAACTATTGTAGAATTCAAACTTACATTTTTTCCTATAGTAACATTGTCCCATATTATTGATTCTTTTATTATGCTACCGGCTTTTATCGTTACATTATTGCCTATAACTGTTCCGTTATCTATGAAAACATTTTTTCCTATATTACAATTTTTACCTATTACTATTTTGCCGATAAATTTGACAGTTTTATCTATAACGGTATTTTTGCCGACAATAACATCGGTTTTCTTTAACGGTTTTCCGTCTATGTTTATTCTGACTATTCCATCCAAAGCGGCTTTTGTTCCGTTTTGATATTCGGAAAGACTTCCGATATCGGTCCAATATCCGTTCATAACATAAGAATAAATATTTTTTTTCATTTTTAAAAGCTTCGGCCACAAATCTTTACCGAAATCATAAAACCCGTCGGGAATATATTTAAAAATTTCAGGTTCAAAAACATAAATTCCCGTATTTACCGTATTTGAAAAAACGGAACTCCATGTAGGTTTTTCAACAAAACTTGTTATTCTGTTATATTTATCCGATATTGCAATACCATATTCATATTTTGCATCAACTTCTTTTAATACCATGGTAGCTAACGATTTTTTTCTTTTATGAAATTCAATAACCGATGTTATATCTATATCACACAAATTATCACCGGATAAAACAACAAAAGTAGAATCAAAATATTTTTTACATTTTTTCAGCCCCCCGGCAGTTCCGAGCAAATTTTCTTCTTTTGAATAATTTATTTCCATGCCGGTATTATGTCCGTCACCGAAATATGATGAAATGGTATCTGCCATAAAATGTAAATTCATAACAACGGAATTTATATTATGTTTTTTTAAATTATCAAGTGTATGTGCTATTACAGGTTTATTAACAAGCGGAATCATCGGTTTAGGTAACTTTAATGTCAAAGGTCTTAATCTGTTTCCTACACCGGCCGCCAAAATAAATGCTTTCACTCTTGTCTCCTATAAAAATTTGCAAAGTAAAAAGTAAGCTTCTATTATACTATTTACATATAAACATAACAAGTTTTTGTAACACAAAAGTTTCATCAGCTTGTCCTTGTGTTTTAATTGCAATATCCGTTTTTAAAATATTTTCAAGACATTGTTTTAAATGTCCCAACTTATATTTTGCAAGTCCTGCCAAATATTTTTTTCTGAAATCAAAAAAAGCAGGTATCCTTATATAATCCATTACTTCAGTTTGAGAATAATGTTTTTCTTCAAGCAAACTTTTTGCCGTTAATAACCTTCTAACGGTAGTTGATATTGCAGATAATATAGAAACAGCTTTTTCTCCTGTTTGTAACATTTTATTTAATATAAATAAAGCCTTTTTTAAATTTTTATTTTCTATTTCTGCGGTGAACATATAAATATTTATTTCTTTTGTAAAACCGCTTATTTTTATAAAATCTTCTTCACTTACGGCATTATTTTTTTCGCCCAAATATATGCATATTTTTTCTATTTCGTTTGATAAACTTAATAAATCTGTCCCTGTATCCTGCACTATTTGCCTGCACAAATCAACCGATATTTGTTTCTTTCTCGAAAAAAATTCTTCCTTAACAAAATTTATCGCTTCGTTTTCATAAATTTTTTTACAATCTACACATATAGTTTTTTTAGAATCCAAACATAAATTTATCAAATCCTTTCTTTTGACCTTTAAATCTTTAATTTTATCGTTAAACAAAATAATTAAACAGGAAGTTTCCACAGGTTTTTCTATTAAAGTTGAAATAAGTTTAAAATCGTCATTTTTTAATTTATTTGCCATTTTCAATATAACAACTCTCTTATCACCTAAAAACGGCAAAGTTTGTGCAGCCGTTAAAACTGCTTTTGCATCTAAATCCGATGCCTGAAAAACTTCTTTATTTAAAGTATCGGCATTAATTTTTTGAACTGTTTTTTTAAGACATTCATCCAATAAAAAAGTTTCTTCTCCTGCAAAAAAATATACGGGATAAATATTTTTGGTTGATAATTGTTTAACAAATTGAGAATAAGTTATTATTTTCATATAAAAAATGTTCCTTATTTTTTAAGCAGCTGAAAGTTCATAACCACAGGTTATAAGGTAATAGAATTATGGTGGTATAAGTTTAAACAACAAAAAGCTACAAAACAACCTACAACCCTATAAATCCACAAATTAATAACCTAAAAAACTATATTCAGGATCAAATCCTGGATGGTAACAATGTTGTTGTCATTATACTTCCATCCATCTATACTTCCATACCTAAACAAAATGCTCCGCAATTTGTTTATGCAGCGGCAAGCATTGCTCTGTAATCTCTTGAATCATTTTCATCAGATAGTTTTTCTACTTTACTATTTTTTTCATCCATTATTATAGGTATTAATACTATCAGTTTTGTTACATTATTATCAATATCAGTTATTATTTTGTTATATTCTTGTTCTAACTCAATTCCGGTCATTTTTTCATATTCATTCAATTGTTCTTGATCTATATCAATATTTCCTTTATTTATCATCTTTACCAATAACTTTTCTAAATTTTTATTTTTATTATTTTGTGCTATTTGTACATTTTCTACCGTTACTTGTTTTATTACTTTTTTTGCTTCTATCCTTGCTTCTATTGTTGTTTTAAATACTTTCTTTTTATCTTCTGATATGGAATTATACATCATCATTATTTCATTGTTTTGTTCCAAACTTTCCCATTTTACAGGTATTTTATCAAATGAAACATTATATGCCATTTCTTCTACGTCTTTTTCGGTTAATTGTCCTATTCCGAAAGTTGTTTTTATATTTCCCATTAATGTTTCAAACATATCATAAACTTCTAAAATATCGGATGTTTGATTATTCTTTAAAATATCTTTCAAATCTTCTATATCTATTAACAATGATTTTTCCGAAGAAACAATTTTATTTTGTAATCCTTGTATTGTTATATTTCTATCAACTTTTTCTATATCTTTTATTTCTTCTTTAGTGTCAAATTCTTTAATTTTATCTCCTTCTTTAATGTATACTTCTATTCCTTCTTCTCTTAATTTAAATAATTCGGCTTTACTTAAACCTAAATCATTCATTTGTTCTTCCGTTATTACTTTCCTTGCTTTTCCGTTATTTAAAGATTGTCTTAACGATACTTTATCTTCAATACTTTCCAATGATATTATCATCTTATCCGCTAATGTATACCCTATTGTTTGTTTTATGGAAGATAATGTTTTAAATTCGTTAATTATTTCAGTTTGTGTTTGTCCGTTTATTTTATTAACTATAATTATACCGTCTTCAAAAATTATGTTACTGTTTTCAAATCCTTTTTCTTTCTTTTTTTGTTTTATATAGTTTTTATCTTCTACTACAATATCCGATTTCACTTTTATATTTTTACCGATTTTATCCTTTATTAATTTTTCCAATACTTTGCTTTCGTTCAATACTTGGGCAACATCTTTTGCACTTGCTCCGTTTCCTGTTCCAAGTATTATTGCTCCTTCCGTTTTAACAACAAATATACTTTCACCTTGTTCCGTCTTTAATCCTGTATTTTTAAGTTGATCACTTTCTGCAATATCACCTATTCTCTCCGATACAATATACACCGGCATTACTATTTCTTCCTCTTGTCCCGTATAACCTTTTGTTGCAGAATTTATTATTTCTTCATCTTTTGACAATGTATTAAACAATTCTTTCCTTGCCTTAACCGCTTTAAAATCGAGTATTACGTGCACTCCTATATTTGATGCAAATATTGAAACTATAAATGCAATTAAAAACGTTGTTAACGGTATTGCAGGCATTAATAAACCTGTAATCCCCACTATTGCCGGTATTAAATAAGATGTTATTGTTAATATCATTGCGGTTTGTTGAGATGATGCACCTTTTTCTTCGTGTTTTTTTGCAAAATTCGGATTATATACATTTAAAAATTCCTTCCAAGCTATTCCCAATAATATCCTTAATGAACTTTTCCCTTTTGAAATCGATTTGTTCACATAATCTTCATTTTCGGGAAGAATTGCCGCATCATTTATTTTACCCATAGACTCTTTTTCTTCAGAATCTTTTGTTTCTTGCCATTCAAAAATTTTATCAAACAATCTTGCCAATTGGTATGTAGATATTTCTCCAATATCGATTCCTAAATCTTTTAAAATATCCTCAGCAAAATCTAAAAAAGAATCCGTTCCCACAACAAAGGTTGTATGTTCTATAACATTTTCAGCAATTCTCTGTTCTTCTGCAGAACCATTCTCTTTCATATCGAGAAGGATTAATATTTCACTAAAAGAATGTGAAGGGTTATTATTTCTATCTAATTTTTCCATGTTTTCATTTAAAAAGAAATAAACATCTGTCAAATTTCCATTGTTTATATCTTCATTAATTTTCACTATTAAGTCATAAGGCTTTGCAACTATCCCGCCATCAAACCCTTGTTCAAATATATTTTCTCTATAATATTGTTGCCATAATTTTGCTTTTTTCCCACATAGAGCATCCAGCAATTTTATTCCGTTTGGACGATATTTTTGATGTTTGTAATCACTTTTACCAAGAACAAGTGTTTTGGAACTATCCTTGTTTTTTATTTCATTAAAAGCTTTATATAGATTCATTGGTTCATATTTTTCAAAAAATTCTTCCGAATCAATATTTATATTTATTTTTCTATCATCTACACTTCCGTTAAATATTATTTTATCGTCTCTGAATATTTCATTTTTATTATAATCAGTAATTTCTTTTGTTTTTTCTTCTAATTTTTTCTCTATTTTTGTTTCTAAATCATTACAAATTTCAAGTAATTCTTCACTTTTATTTTTATCATTTTTATACCATGTTCCATCTATTTCATTTGATAGCTTTTTCAATATTTTCACATGTTCAGGATTTAATAAATTTAATCTTTTAAAAACTAAATTATATTTGTTAACAAATTCAGTAATATTTTGTTTTTCAGAAATTTTATTAAAAATATCAGTTATTTCATCATCATCATATACAACATCTTCCAAAACTAACAATTCAAGCCCCTTATATCTATATCTAAGATTGAAATTATTAGATGTTTGAAATGTTAAAGGACTACTTAAATTTTCTAAATTTCCTTCATTAATTTTTTTCCTTATCAGCTGTTTTAAGATTTCCACACTTATGTCATTAACTATATTTATATCAGGAATACCTAATTCACTTAATTTTTTCTTTAAACCGGTTAATTTTTTCTCGTAAGATTTGTCATTATTAAACTTATTTAAATTATATCTTATATGAACTTTTGAATTGCTTAAATCAATATCCTTTAAAACATCCTTTATTTCAATATCCGAAGGCATAGTATCGAAATCCAACAATATAAAATTATTTCCGTTATTAATAATACTATCCATTAATTTACTGTTTATTGCTTCTTCCCTTAAATTTAATTCCGTATCAAAAGAACTTAAAACTTTAACATTATCGACAAAATTATCTTCTATACCATATAAGAAAATATTATTTTGATGCTCATTGCTTTGCTGTTTATTGTATGTATATGTAGCATTAAACAAGAAATTATCTCCTTTTTTATTTTTTTCTTGATATAGATAGTCTTTATTATTAATATTTCCCAAAACTGTTTTTAAATATTGTTCTTTTTGCGGTATTTTATTTAAAAAGATTTCCAATATTTTTTTATTAGGTTGCTTACCGACTAATATTACATTGTAAGCAATTGTGTCGGCATCACCATTTTTTATTTTTTGCTCTATTCTATCAGAATATATTCCTTTATACGATTTATTAACTCTATATGATTTTTTCATATTTTCATTTTCATCCGTTATCTCATATTTTATTGCTTTAATTATATCTGAATATTCGTTAGGATATTCTTTTTTTAAATACTGCAAAGTGTTATATAAAACGGACTGCCAACCGAAATCAGATTCATTTACTTTTTTTTCAAAATCTTTAATAAAATTTTCATCTTTACCCTCAAGATAAATATCAAAAATTTTGTTTCGTAATTCTAATTGAGATAATCCGTCAAATGTATTTCTAAAACCGCTAAATTCATTTGAAATCATTAATTTTACAATTATCTCCGATAATTTTTTCCCGGTAAAAGGTTCACCTGTTATATCCATCACTTCCATAAACATTTCCGAAAAATTATGTTCTTCATTAAAAGGAATAAAAGAAAAGCTATCCGTTTTCTTTTCATCTTTTTTATCTTCTTCATTTAATGAATATTCATTTGAAGCAATATAAGCAAATAGCTCATTTAAAGAAAGCCCTATTTCATTTTCATTTTCAAAACCGGCTTTTTCAACAAAAATATGCATCAATTCATGTATGACAGTATCATTCAAATCATCTTCAAAATCTACCGAGAAAGCTAAATCGGAATATGCTCTTTTTATAAGATAAATTGTAGGTAACCTTTCTAAGAATATAGCATTAGGTATTTCTTTATACATATTTTCTATAACATCTTTTTCCGATTTACCGGCAATATTTGCCAATTCGGTAAAATCTTTTTCTAAAATTAACATCATTCCGGTAATATGTGCTTTTAAATCAAAATTATTTTTTATATTGTTTCTGTAACCTTTTGTTTTTATCTTTTCTTTATATTCTTCTTTTATTTCTTTTTCAACTTTTTTATCTATATTTTCATCTAATGTTTTTAAATACATTAAAGCATATAATCTGTGTTCTATTTTATTATTTTTGTTCTCTAAATAATTTTTAAGAGATTTTGTTTCATTTTCTCTGTATAAATAGTAAATATAGGCATAGTTATTAGATCCTTTGTAGTTTCCGTTATTTACTTTATCAAAAGTTTCTTTATTATCTTTAATAAAATTATCCAACAAATCTTTTTCTTTATTTCTATAATTATTTCTTTCTTTTTCAGTGGCATTTAAATTTGGATATTTTATTGCATTATCTTTGTCAATTTTTCCTATTTCGTTTATAAAATTTCTTTGATCGTTAATATTCCAATTATCATTAAAAATAATATCACCTTTAATAATATAATATCTGCGATTAATTGCTTGTGTAATTAAACTTACACCGGGAATATTACTAAATAATGCTTTCCCTATAAAAGCTTCCTGATATTGTTCCGGTTCATCGGAATCTGTTTTGTTTTTATAATCATTTAAAATTTTTTCAAATTCTTCTTTTTCACAACCAAAATTTTCTGCAATATTTACACAAAGCACGCTATCATTAATCCCAAAAACAAATTCTAATTTATCATTTGATATTGCATTCGGCTCGTTAGGATTTTTGCGAACAAAAACCGCTTGTTTCATTATTTTTTCTAATATATCTTTGTCTTTATCATCACTTATAAGTAAGAAAATGCCTGTAGCATAAGCTTTTAAATCAAAATTATTTTTTATATTTTTGTCTTCTGAAAACATTTGTTCCGAAAAATCTTTTTTTATTTTTTCTATTATTTCTTGAGATACATCAACATTATGTATAGTTATCAAATAATTCAAGGCATATAGTTTAAATTTAGCATCAATAATGTTTTCATCCTTTACTACTTTCAACAATTCTTCTTTATTATTTTTATTTTGTTCTATATTTAAATAATTATTATTTTTTGCAACTATTTTTATTTTTGTTATATCGTTTTCAAAAAACACTTTTAAATTATCAATAAAATTTCTATTACCGTTCAAATAAAAAGACGGTATCGGAGAAAAAGCATTATTTTCTTCTAATGCTTGTTGAATATCAGTAAAAATTCCAAAATCATGTTCATCTTGAACTAAATAGTAAGCAACATCTTCTGCTGTTATATCTTTAATGTCATTTATATTTTTTCTAATTTTCTTAAATTCATTTATAATTCTTTTTTCAAATTTTTTATCTTCAACATTTAGAATATATGTTTCAAGCAGCACAACACAATCGCCAATAAAACTACCTTGCCAATTATAATTATCTCCTTTTAAATTTGTTCTAACTTTGTTTCTATCTAAAATTGAACTGTCTGTTACTAAATATAAACCGGCAGCTTCTGCTTCTTTTTTCGCTTCTTCGGCAGAAATAAAAACAGGTTTGTCCGTAACTTTTCTTATATTCTCATTATATGCATACTTAATTGCATTTATTAAAACTAAAATATCTCTTTCTTTTTCATTTATTTCACCATCTATATTTATTCGGTCTTCTATTATATTCAATACTTCTAATGTTTTATCAGGACGAGATAAAACCATATTGGCTATCACTTGCCTTGAATCTTCCAAATTCAGTTTTTCATGAGCCATTGCTCTATAATAACTTATATAATAATTATTTTTTTCTATTATTTCATTTATTATATCATCATAATCTTCATAATTTTCTAATTTTTCAAATAATTCAGGAACTAAAGCTTTCCAAGAATCTGTTTCTTTAAGCATTTCTTCAATATTATCAACAACCGTAGTATCTAAATTCCCATAATTTTTCAAATATATAAAATACACTTCCAATATATTTCTTAACATCGTACTTTGATCCGATATATTTGATAAATCAATATTTTCTTTATTTGCATCTGATATTAACTTTTCTGATGTTTTAAATGTGTTTGCCGCTAACGGATTTATTGTTTCCAATAACATTTCTCGCTGTCCGGGATATGATTTTAAAGCATCATATAAATAACAATTATTAAGCACTTGTGAAACAGCCATTGCAAGTAATTCGTAATTGACATCTTTTTCGTTTGCAGAAGAGAAAACAGCTTCTAATAAATAAATAAGCCCTTCAGCTGTTCTATATTCTTGTTGTGCAAAATATTTTTCATATTCTTTATATTTTTCGTTGTTATATAATTTATACAAGCAATCTGTTGTTTTAAATTCTACATGAAGTTCTTTACATACCATTGCAGAAGAAACTTCTGCAAATAGTTCTTTAGCGGAATATTCTAAAAAGTTAAACACACCTTCTCTATTTAACGGAAGCGAAGAAAAAGAAAATTCGGAATGAAAAAAATGCCCTTGTTCATGTGCTATATTTCGAATTATTTTATCCGAATAAACATAATAAAACTCGGCATTGGCATTTCCGGCAGCAGTATTTTTATTTACAAAAACGGATTTTAAATTTTTCTCAAAGAAATTTTTATATATACTATTATTTTGATTATCAATAAAATTCGAAAATTTATCTCTTTCAATTAAAAATATTCCTGCGGAAACTGCCCTTAAAGCAAAGTTATCTTTTTCTTCAATTTGTATTTTATTTTGTATAAAATCTTCTATAAATTGTTCTCTCAGTCCTTTTAATGTGTCGCTATTTATCTCGTTAATATCATTTTCTGCTCCAAAATATGTTAATGCAAACAATCTGTATTTAATATCTAAATCTTTATCTTCAATTATATTTTTTAATTCATCAAAATTTTTATTTTCCGCTAAATTTATAACTTTCATATAAAAGGCAAAATCCAAAAGTTCTTTATCTTCTATCCCGTATTCCACTAACTTATCATAATAAGTACCGCATTTTGGGGCATAATCTTTTTCTATTTTAATAATTTTCTTTCTGCCATCATCATCATTCATATCAATTTTATTGTTTTTTAATTCCTCATCAAAATTTTTCTTACTGCTTTTTATACCATCAATTTCATCCTTTAAAATATCATCGGTTACACTACCGGCTCCAAATATAAACTCAAAATATTGGGCATCTTCAGGATTATCTTTAAGGTGGTCTCTTATTTGATTTAATTCTTTTATCGTGTACCTAGTATTGTCAGTAGTAACACTCCTTGGAATAAAGAAATATATTTTTTTACCGGAATTTTTACAATCCTCAATTAAATTTGTAATATTACTATCTTGAAAAGCTCCTACTTGACCATACCTCTCATTGTAATAAGCTTGATATCCGCACAATTGTAGTTCTTCACTGATTGTCTCTATTATTTTATAGTAAGAATATTTTGGATTGTCCGGTCGAGGAGATAAAACATATCCGTTATTGTACTTATAAATATATTCTCTGTATTCTCTATTTAGATACTTTTCTTTACCTTCACATTCCTTCAACAATTTTTTATATTCTTCATCATCACCATAACCGGCTTCTTTTTTTGTTTTGTAAAAATCTTCTATATATGAACAAGGAATGTAATAATCTTTGCCGTTATCAGAAACTCCATAAATCTTTACACTATTTTCTTCGGTATCAAAAGCTATTGACTCTGTATATTTTTTTTGTTTATCTTTTCTTGTATAATAAAAAGTATCTTCTTTCCAATAATCTTCCCATACCGAATTGATATTACTTAAAAGCATAATAACTACAAGTTTTTGTATTTTTTCTTTTTCTTCTTGAGAAAATTCGTTCAATTCATTTATGTTATTCAATTTTTTTTCTAATTCGGTTAACTCTGTTTTATCCTTGCTATTGACATTATTTGAGAATTGTATAAAATCTTCAAAATCTTGTTCAGACATTGAATCTAATAATGAATATAAAATACCGTCGTCAATAATCGTTTTGTCATTACATAACATATATAATAATTCAAAGAAATTTTTTATAGTATTATCATCTTTTCCAAGTAATATATTGACAAATTTTTTTCGATTTCTATCTCTATCATTAGTTCCGGTAGCGGCAAAAAACTCACAAAACAAACCTCCGTCAAATTCTATTTTTTTGTCATTATATATATCTTTCATGTATTCATATATATAACTAATTCTTTTTATATTATCTATGCCATATTGTTTTAACAACGTTTGTTTATTAGCATCAATATCATTGATAAGGTTAATCATATTATCAAAAAGTTCAATGATTTTGTCTATTTTGTTTTCTGTTAATTTTTCTCCATCTAATACAATTGTCGCTACTTCCTTAAATGTAAACTCTATGAAAAAATCTTTATATTCGAAATTTTCTTTTATTTTTTTATTAACTTTTTTGTTATTAGTAAAATCGTCATATACTTTTTTTAAAGTTTTTATTTTATCGCTTTTTATTTTTCTTTTTTTAGATATATCGTATATAACATTTACAAAAATTTTCTGATATTCCTGTTCCATTATCAAATTAATAATTTCATATATTAAATCCTTATCAACTTTACCATTATTATTATCATAAATATTTATATATACTGCATTTAAAAAGTTTTGACCGGTAACAACGGAATAATCTTTCACTTGATCAAATTTTTCTTTATCTTCTTTAAACAAATCAAACAATAACCGTACAAACTTTTCCTGCTGCTTTTTATCTTTTGTAAATATCAATTTATCATCAACCAAATTTTTAAATAATTCTTCATTATCTTTAAAAAACCGTATTCGTTCATTTTGTATTTCATCTTCTACAAATAAAGAACTGACAATATCAAATACTATTTTGAAATCTTCAACTTTTTTTGTATTTTTAATTACATATATCCAAAAGTCAGAATTTTCGGTAAGAATTTTTTCTTTTTTATCATCGGATTTAATAAATTCAAATATTTCTTTAAAATCTTTATCTTTTTGTGTATTTTCAATTACACATATCCAAAAATTAGAATTTTCGGTAAGAAATTTTCCTTTTTTCTCACTATATAAAGACCTGACAATGTCAAATATTGTTTTGAAATCTTCAATTTTTTTTATATTTTTAATTATATATATCCAAAAATCATAATTATCGGTAAGAATACCTTCTTCTCCGACTTTTAATTCATCAAATATTTCCAAATAGCCATGTAATTCTTCAGCCGATTTTACACTACCGACAATTTCTTTTAATAATTCAAAATTTTCGGAAATAAAAGTGGTTGTCAATGCCTTTTCTAAAAGCCAATTTTTGTTAGTAAAATTTTTATAAGGATAATACTTATTTTCGACAGAAGAAGAATATTTTATATACCTATCATTTAATTGTTCTAACCTATTATATTTACTAAGTTCCGTCACAGGCTCGTGTATGTTATCATTACCATCTTTATCCCTATATTCATATATTAGCTTTTGTTCAATAGTTTCATAAACATCATCTCTATATATATCACTACTATAAGTAAATTTGTGTTTTCTGACTTTTTCAAGTAATATATCTATTTTTTCTTTAGTATCATTATCATCTTCAATTTTGTTATTTTTTATTTTAAAGGCAAAGTTTTTATCAAACTCATATTCGGCCTCTTCTTCATCTGATTTATCTTTATTAATATTTTCAGTAATACTCATACGACGGTATTTCAAATCCGATAATTTATTTATTATAGGAATTCTGTCTTTTATTTTATTTACGGTATTTATAATATTGTCAGCAAAATTTTTATCTTCATTCCAATGTTTATGGAAATCTGTGGCTGGTATTAATGCTAATGCCAATGGTATTAATATTGATAATGCAGGTACTGCAAACGGAACTATCGGTAAAATTGTTGATATTAATGCTACAGGAACTAACGGTAAAACCATTGATACTGCTAAAAAAGGTATTATATATGTTGCTGTTAATATTAATGAGGGAATGCTTAAATCTTTTATGTCTTGTTTTGCAAAATCTTTAAAACTTTTTCTATTCCATGCTGTATCTTTATCAGTAAGCCACCTTACTATAGTGTGTGAAAACAAAAACAATGCAACAAATGCCGCAAATAATGTAATACCGGAAACAGTAAGTAACGAACCAAACAACAATCCCGATAATATTGTAGGTGCAACAAAAAATATATTTTCCCATATGTGTGCTTTGTTATCTAAAACCGAAACTAATTTATACAGTCTCGTATTATCTTTATTTTGATTCTTAAGATATTCTTTTAACGAAGCAAAAATTGAAAGAGAAACAGATGAATTAACAGTTAAATTGTTAGTTATAGTATTATCAATAATATCATTAGCAATTCCCGGATACATAAAGCCAAATTTAACGTTATTATTTATATTTTTTCTGCCTATTTCATCTATTTTAAAAGCCAAAGGTCCGTTTTGATCCTTTCTTTGTTTGTCAGATATAAGAAGCCCGTTTTTAATAGAATACTCTATTGCTTCTTTATTAACTTTATCTGTATGTTCATTTGAAACTATAACAGATACATTTGAGAAATGTATAAAATACTTAGCACTTATTATATCGCCAACCGTTAAACCTTCTTTTTTAATTTGTTCAAGATGTTCCGGACTTATTTTATCTAAATAATCATTTAAACCATAGAAGAAATTATCCATCTTATAAGATTCATTATTTTCATTTTCATTACTTATTATTAAGTGATCGGAAGCTATTTGTGCCTGCAAAACTTTTTTCCCTTTTTCAAACAATAAACTATTAAGAGCAATACCAAAAGGCAAACATAAACAAGCCGCATAAACTATTGTTACTAACTGATTATTTTTAAGTAAATTTTCTAATGAGTCATATAATTCTTGAGGGCTTAATCTATCATATTTTTGTTCAGCCATATTATTAGACTCTAGAATAATTTCAAACCCATTACCATGACCATCAAAAAATATGGTAATATTTCCTTGTATATTTTCTGTTCTGTTCTTTATTGTTTCTACCATATTTTCATCATATTCTTCTTTTATTATTTCTTCTGTTAAACCTGTCCAACCCAACTTTTCTAAAAAAGCTTTTGCCCCTTTTGATTCAAAAAGATAGTCTCCGGTATCATTCATTTCGTTATTATTAATTCCAATATTTGTGTTGTCCTTGCTTATTATAACTTGATTTAATACATTTTTACTTACTATCCCATTTTCATAATCAAAAAATTTATCGATATAAAAATTCAAATGCTCCTCATTCTTATTCTCAGAAAGAGCTTCAACATTTATACCTAAATTACGTAACCATAAATTGAAATCAACTGCAAAAAAATATGAAAAATATGGTAACACATGTTCTTTATTTTTAAATAAAGGATGGTTTGTTAAAAAATGATGTTGTTTCAAAGAAGAAATAAATTTATCATTCAAAAACATTTGTAATGCAAAACAATTGTCATAAGTGTATATTGAGTTATATTGTAAAGGAACCAAAACCTTTTCTATTAATTCTTCAATTTTTTCAGGTTGTTTCTTATTAAGTTCTTTTAAAAAATCTCTTAATTTTTCAATTTCTTCCTTATTCATATGAGCCAACAAGCTTACATTTTCAATTCCTAAAATATTAACCAAATTTTCTATTTGTTTATCTTTATCATCAACATCGAAGAAAAATTCAAATAACAATTCCGCACTATCTTCATTTTTAAGGTCAATAACTTCTGTAAATATTTGTAAATTTAATTTTGTTTTATATTCTATTTCACCTTTTTTATTGGTTTTTAATTTAGATAAATTAAATTTATCTTCTGATGTTTTTTTATCCAAGCTTACAAAATCACCCATACTAATAATATCAAATTGTCTTGAATAGTCAGATATAACAAAAAAATTATCAAATGCTTTTATTCTGTCTTCAAATGTTTTTTCTTTACTTAAAAAATATCTCATATTTTCAAGAAGAGAGTGATCGTACCAATTCCGTTGCCATAAACTATATTTATTAAAAAAATCATTAGATGATTCTATTTCATTAATTGTTTGTTCTAAATTTGTTGAACCTAAACAAATTAGAAGATTTTCTATATTATTTTTTATTTTACTATCATCATTTTTTATATCTTCTTTTACATATTCAAAATTTTTATCATCAAACAACAAATCTAAAATATACTTATAATCATCACGAAAATAATATTTTTGAAAAACGTTCTCAAAAAAAGATTGTTCTTCACTAATAAAATTTAATTTTTCAATACTTAAATTTTCTAAGTATCCTTGAAATTGAAAAGGTTTATTAACGGAATAGTTTTTTAAAACTTCATCTATAAGTTCTTTTTTTGTATCTTCATCTGTTTTAGAATCTGTTTGAAGAAGATTTTTAGAATCTGTTTCATGAGATACTTTATTTCCTTTTAATTCTATATTTAAATCAATATCATTTATTTTTTCCAAATTTATTTCTTCTATATTGTTAAATATTATTTCTGCTGCGGAATACAAAACTTCTTCGGAAACATTATAACTAAAAACTCTATCATCTCTATTAAAATTATCTTCCACTACTTCTTTTGGAGCAAAAACAGGTATCCCAGGAAATTTTTCTAAGGCTTCATCAATAATATTACTACCTTTAGCGGCTTTTACCTGAACTTTATATCCATCTTCCGTTATTAAATCAAAACCTTCCGCATTAGGATCTTTTAACATATATACTTGCGAACAAAAGCTTGATAACAGTATCTCGGTTCCATATCCTTTAATTTTTTGTATTTCATTATTTAAGTCTTTTTGATATTTTTTCTGTTGAAAAGCAACAATTTCATTTATTTGTTCAACATTTATTTGTTCTGAATTTAAATTGATATTATCAATTTCTTTTTCTAAGCTTTTAAATAAATCTTCTTCGGTAGTCTTATTGTAAAAGGTTTTATCCTTATTATCAAACATTATTTTTTCATTTTCTTTAATACTTTTTAAACATTTTTTTAATTCTTTTAAATTATTTTTATTTGGTTCTATTTTAAAAAGTTCAAATTTTTCTTTTAAAACATTAAATTCTTTATTTTTTTCTTTGATACTTATCAATTCCTTTTTGATTTCTTCCGGAGTCCCCTTCCTGTATCTTAACATGCTTTGTCCAAAACAAGCTATAAATTTATCATGTTCATTTAAATAACTATCTTCTTTCAAAGAAGTTATTGATTTCTTCAAGATATTTTTTGTTTCATCATCAATACTATTATTCAACGAGAAAAATTTACCCATCAAAGAATTATTTATGTTATTTTCTATTTCTTTATATTTTTTATTTATATCATCATGTGATAATATCTGCCATTTACCTTCTTGTTCATTATATTTTACTATTGCCTCATCATAATATACTTTTTCTTTATCTTCCGTTATTATAATTACATCATTATCTTCTCTTTTTTTACTTTTGCTTTTTAATATATCTTGCAAATATATAACTTTTGTCTTTAAATCTTCAAAATCTTTAACATTTAATTCTTTCTCCATCATATCGTTAAAATTTTTTTCTTTTTGTTCTATTTGATTATTTTTCTTTCTTGTAATTTTTTTTCTTTGATTTAAAATATTGCCCATTTTTCTTAAAACATCTTTTTTTGACATTAATGTAAAACTAAGATAGTTCTGATCTCCATCAGCAAAATCCAAATAAAATCTCTCATCTTTATTTAAATCTTTTATTTCCGATATTATATTTGTTTTTATTTCTTTTGTTTTTTCATCTTTTTTTGTATTTTGAATTCTTATAATTTGTTTAACATCTTTATTTGTATACAATTTCATTTCTCTATCATAAAATGTAAATACAGGGAAATTTTCATTTTCTTTCACTGTTTTTAACAATGCTTTTTGTAAACTGTCAGGCATATAACCATATAGCTCAGGTTCTATTCCAAACAATTCTAAACCTTTGAATTCAGAAAATTCAATATCACTTATATTCCCATTTGATAATATATATCCTTCTTCTACTAATTCTTCTACAAGATGTATCATACATAAATCAATTTTACGATAATCTATATCCATTAAATCAAATGTTATATTCTTTACATTTTTCCATACAATATTACTAATTTTCACTACTTGTTCATTAAATCTATCATTTTTATCTATATCATCAAATTTGTATAATTTCTCATTTACTTTTTCTTCAACTTCATTACCCAACGATTTTTTTATTAGCTCAAAAGTGTTTTCATCAACTGAATTTGCTGCTATCTTATACAAAATAGCCGCTTTATATGTGTCATCCATACACGAAGCCAGAGTGTATGCCAGGGCTTGGCTTTGAATTTTACCTTGTCCTTTAATTATTTGTTTATACTTTTCACTTGAAATATCAATATCACCGAGAACATTAGGCGTAATAACTATATCATTTATATTTTTATCGGATAACATATCTTTTAATTCTTCACTGTGGTATCCGCCCGAAACAACAACTATAACTTCTTTTGAATCTTTTAATATCTGCTCTGCATTTCTTTTTTGTTTTGTATTTACTTTTTTGTTATCGGTTATGTATTTTGTTATATTATCTATGAATATTGAATTTCTCGTTTCGTTTGTTTGATAATACTTGTTTATTTCGTCAAAATCTTTTTCTATTTCTTTTATCCTGTCAACTACGGCATATTTTGTATATAATTTTCTGAATTTTTCTATACCTGTTTCAAAATATTTCCATTCAATACATGTTAAACCGTAATTCAAATATTTTTCAAAGTATTGTTCAAAACTTGTTATGTAAGCAATTTCATATTCGGTCAAATTATAGGATAGTGCTTTTCTTATTTGGTCTTCTAAAGCAGTTTCTTCTTTTATCATTTCAACGGGATTTAAACTATTGTTTATATAATTTAATTTAACGAAATTATTTAATTGTGTATATTTTTCCAAATTTATTTTATTTTCATTGGCATAGTATTGTATATAACTTATCAATTTATCGGTATTTTTTAAGTTTTTTGTATCAGCTAACATTCTTGAATATTCACCGTAAGATAACTTTTGTTTTAATTCGGTTAATAATTGTTGCAATTCAACCGTAACCTGTTTTGTTTTTACTTTTTTATTATTACTTGTAAGTTGAATATATTTCGATATATTCGGATAGTCCGTTTTGGATATTTTTATTATATTGTTATATTTTTGCGGTTCTTTATTTATTTTTTCTATATATTTTAACATCAAACCGTAATATTTTGCAGTATCTATTTTTTCCTGTCTATATTTATTAACGATGTCGGTAAATTTTCTGCTTTCTTTATTTACGTACTTTTTGTTGAGCTTATTTATAATATACTTTACTCTTTCTGCTGTTTTTGCATATTTGTTTTCGTTTTCTATAATATCACTTAACCTTTTTATGTTTTCTTTATGTGTTTTTTCCTCATCCAACCCCTTTAAAATATCTTTTTTGTTATTTTTTATAACATAATATTCGGCACCGGTAAGTTCACCTTCTTCCAACAATTTATCGGTTAAAGTTTGTTTTAAATTTTCATCTTTGATATCGTTTAACCAACTTGTATCTATTTGCCCGTAACCGCCTTCCACACAAATTGCTTTTATTCCGTAAGTATCATCTATTTCTTTTATTATGTTACTGATATTTTGTTGAGTTTGATAATGGCAATGCAAGTCTTGAATATTTACAACCGTTACAATACTTCCGGTATCTTTACAGCTTGTAATTTTACCTTCGGAAAATTTTGATGCCGTATTTTCTTCCTGCTCATTATTAAATGATTGAGCAACAGCATAAGCATTATTACCGATTGTTCCGAGTAACAAACTGATTACGACAACCAAAGCAACTGCTTTGGTTGCTGAGAAGCTGAAAAGCTGAGAAGCTGAATAGGTTAACATTGTAGTTGGTAGTTTTTTTATTATATTTTTCATTTTTTTTACCAATAAAAAAACACTGCTTTTATAAAAGCAGTGTTTTTACACAATTACTTACTAATGTATTATTATTTATCACATCGTTTGCACGCAATAATCCTATGTATGCAGTAATATAGTATACGATATTATTGCCATCGTAATATAAAAATTTATCAGGTTTATCTTTAAAGATTGAATTTATATTTTTATCGTTCAAAAATATTCCCGCTTGTTTTTTGTTATTATTTTGTATTGCTTCAATGTTACCGATAACATTGTCACTGTATGTCAATTCATTATTTAAACTACTGTTATTTTTATCTTTACTTGAAATATTTAATATTTCTTCGGTAAGCTCAACACAAATATCACAAAAAACTTTAGGCATATTAACAATACCGCGATATTGTTTAACTATATCTATTTTACTATCTTTATTAATATTTGTTTGAGAAAAAAGAGAATATGCCGATGTTGCCGCAAACACAACATTTGAAAAAAGCATAAAAAATACTACTGATAATATTTTTATTTTGTTAAACATAACTATAGTTTTTATTTAACTGACAACACATCTATTGTATATTTTAGTATAAATTTATTTTTTTTGCAACCACTGTATATAGAAGATTAGAGGATTAGAAGATTTGAAGTAATAAGGAAAATTTTTATAGATTCCGTATCAAGCACGGAATGCCGAAACGATAGAAGATTGGAAAATTTTAGGAGAGAGGATTTTTATGGACAATAAAAAAAGCGGGTGATGGGACTTGAACCCACGACATTCTCGTTGGCAACGAGACGCTCTACCACTGAGCTACACCCGCAATAATATATAAATTTTTCAACAGAACAAACGAATGCTGGGGACGGGAATTGAACCCGTATCCGGTTAAGGACACGCACCTCAAGCGTGCGCGTATGCCAGTTCCGCCACCCCAGCAACCTGCTGCTATTCCAAAGGTTGTTGAGAAGATGCAACCGGAATATTAGAAATTTGATTAATAACAGATTGCATACTTACCCTGGCTGACATCAAAGTTAATGCCAATGAGGTTAACATAAAAATAACCGCACAAACAACTGTAACTTTTTTTATAAATGCCATCCCGCTTGGGGCACTAAAAATTTGGTCTGACCCGCCACCGCCGAAAATACCTGCCATACCGCCACCTTTTCCGGCTTGAAGCAAAACTATAACTATCAAAGCTACACAAACAATAAAATGTAATGCTATAATCAAATAATAAAGTATCATAACTGTTGTATTTTATCAAAAACAAATATCTGTGTCAATACTTAATTTGCTTTTATAAACGTTTTAAAGTTATCTAAAAACATATTTATAAATTTTAAATTATCCGTATCGAAATCTTTTTTTAATTTAAAACCGTAAAAATTATTTCTTATAAATTCTATTTTATTTTTATATTTATTTATAAAAGAAATTATATCAATTTTATCTGCCGTAAAAGATGCGGAAAAAAACACAAAAATAAAATTTTTGTCCTCATATAACCTTGTTATTGCCAACTTATGGGCTTTAATTTTAATTTTACAAATTTCAAACAAAGCTTCAATCGGTTTTGGCAATTTACCGAACCTGTCGGTAAGTTCATCTTTTATATCTTCAATCTCCGCAAGTTTTGTAACTGCTGCAATTTTTCTGTAGAAAAGTATTCTTATATCTTCGTCCTCAATATAAGTATTGGGAATATGTGCTTCTATCTGCAAATCAATTTCGGTATTTATTTCTTCCTGTTTATTTTCATTTTTAATATTTCTTATTTTTTTACCTTCTTCCTCAAGCATTCTTGCAAACATATCATAACCTACATCTTTTACAAAACCGTGCTGTTTGGAACTTAATATTGCACCGGCTCCTCTTATTTCCAAATCTTTTAATGCAAGTTTGTAACCGGAACCGAGTTCACTGAATTCTTTCATTGCCTGTAACCTTTTAACGGACTCGTCGGTTAAATTGTCTTTATTATAAAGCAAATAACAATATGCTTTTTGTTTATCCCTGCCGATTCTTCCCCTTAATTGATGCAATTGAGAAAGCCCGAAATTGACGGAATCTTCTATTATCATGGAATTTACCGTCGGAATATCAATTCCGGATTCAATAATTGTAGTGGCAAGCAAAACATCAATTTTTTTATTCAAAAAATTCCACATAACTTTTTCTATATCGGCGGCTTTCATTTGCCCGTGAATAACGGCAAGTTTTATATCTTTAACCAAACTTTTTATTTCCTGGGCTTTATTTAAAATGGTTTCAACTTTATTATAAACGTAAAAAACTTGTCCGCCTCTGGCGACTTCAGCTTCAATAACCGTTTTTATAAGTTTTTTGTCGTAAGTTGAAATTACGGTTTCAATAGGCAATCTGCCGACGGGCTGTGTTTCTATTAAAGATAAATCTCTTAAACCGTATAAAGCACCCGACAATGTTCGCGGGATAGGGGTTGCCGAAAGTAAAAGCATATCTACATTTTTTTTAATCATTTTTATTTTTTCTTTTTGTTTAACGCCGAAACGATGTTCTTCATCAATTATAAGCAAGCCTAAATCGGAAAAATTAACATCGTTTTGTAAAAGACGATGAGTACCTATTATAATATCAACTTTGCCTGTTTTTATATTTTGCAAAATTTCTTTTTGTTGCTTTTTTGTTTGAAACCTGCTTAACAAAGCTATTTTAACTGGAAAATTTGCAAGCCTGTTCGAAAAAGTATTGAAATGTTGTTGAGCAAGCACCGTCGTAGGGACAAGAATTGCAACCTGTTTTGAACGGCAAACAATTTTAAAGGCAGCCCTTATAGCAACCTCTGTTTTACCAAACCCTACATCACCGCATATAAGTCTTTCCATAGGGTAAGGTTTAGCAAAATCATTATTAATATCGTTTATTGCTTTTATTTGATCGGCAGTTTCTTCATACATAAAAGAATTTGCAAGGTCCGTTTCAAATGAAGTTTCGTTCAAATAAGGTTCTCTTTTTATGTTTGCTCTTTGTGCATAAAGTTCAAGCAACTCTTTTGCAAACAAAGAAGCGTTTTCTCTTGCCCGCTGCTTTACATGTTCCCAAGCAAAAGTATCCATTGAATACAATTTAGGTTTTACACCTTCTACACCTATATATTTTTTTACAACTTTAAATTCATCAAAAGGAACATATAATTTATCGTTATTTTTGTATTCTATACATAAATACTCGGCGGTTTTATCGTCTTGTGTAATTTTTTTTAAGCCTCTGTATTTGCCTATACCGTATTTTTCATGCACTACATAATCATTTGCCGTTATTTCCCATATTCCTTCAAGCCTTTTACCTTGTTTGAATTTCGGAAAACTTACCTGTTTTCTTTTATAAAGCAATTCTTTTGTTGAAATAATTGCCAATTTGTTTTTCAAATAAAAGCCGAACCATAAAGGAGCCAAAACTGTTTCCGGAATATCATATTTCCAATTATTTTCATATAAAATATCCGTAAATCTTTGCTGTTCCGCAGCATTTGAACAATAAATTTTTATATCGATATTTTGTTCCCTTAACATCTTTAACAAATCGATAAAATATTTTATATCACCGCAAAAACCTTCAAAACCGGAATATTCGTAATAAACGGCTTTTTTATCAAGCGGACTGTTTATTATTAAATTAAATTTATCAAGCTTATTATTTTCAATTACAGTTTTATCGGCATAAATATAACACTGTTTATCCAACTGTTCCAACAAACTGCTTGTTTGAAGTGAAGCAGAAGTGCTGCATGGAAGGACTGTTATTTCTTTTAAATATCCGTTTGATTTTTGTGTTATGTAATCAAAAGTTTTTATGGTTTCTATTTTATTAAATTCAAATGTTATTCTAACCGGTTCATCTTTGTCATAAGTCCAAATATCAAGAATTTCACCTCTTACGGAAAATTGTCCTTGTTCTTCGACAAAAGGAACCCTTAAATAACCGTTTTTTTGTAATTTATCTGTTACCATATTATAATTATAAGTATTGCTTAAATTGAAATTTACGGTATTCTGCTTTATTCCGCTTATTGTCGGAACCGGAAGTATTAAATTTTGTTCGGTTGTAACTACGATATATTTTTTACTGCATGTCAGTATTTTTGATAAAACCGTTATTTGTTCCTGTTTATTTATGTTACTGTAGGAAAACACTTCAACTTCTTTACCTTGAAGAAAAGTTTTTAAATCGTCAACAAGATTTTCCGTTTCTTCTTCAATTAATACGGCAACCAAAGTTGAAATATTATTTTTCAAAAAATAACTTGAAATAAAATGTGCTCTTGTACTTTTTCCTATACCGGAAACATACAATTTATTGTTGTTCATATTTTTGTTTCTTTATAATAATTAATCGGAAAACATCAATTATCCAAAACAATTTCTTCTATTTTTATTTTAGGTAAATTTTCCTTTATGTTTTCTTTTGTATTTGAATAAAACTTATCAATTTTTTTTATACCTTTACTTATTAAATACTGCTGTAAATTTGTGAAATAATATCTATCGTTTAATATCTCTCTAAAAATAATCGTATTTTCCATTTTTGTTTTCATAATTGTTGTAACACTTCTTTTACTTTCAAATGTTTGTGTCCACTCGGTTTCTTTAAAAGGTTCAAAAATTGCAATTGCTATTAAAATTGCCACTATTATCCAAATTTTTTTTATATTTCCAAATTCAATCATTAAAACAATTGAAACATAATATATTAAGATTTCGAAAATATCAGGTTTTACGGTATCTATTACGGAATATTTCAAAGAAGAAAAAAAGTTTATTACAAATAAAATTATTTTTAAAATAACTGTAAGCAATATTGAACAAAAAAATGCCAAATAACCGGAAACAAAAGTTGCCAAATAAAAAACATAAGAAAGCCCGACAACAAAACCTATCACAGGCACTATTAAAATATTTGTAAACATTGATATAATTGATATTTTGCCGAAATAAAAAAGCAATACGGGAATAAGTGCTATTTGTGCGGACAAAGTTACCGCTGCAACCGACCACAAATTTTTTAAAAATTTATTTTTTATATCCTTAAAAATTTTATTTATTTTAGGATATAAATAAATTATACCGATTGTAGCTAAAAACGACATTTGAAAACTTGCCGTAAATAAATCTTGCGGATTTATAAACAAAATAATTAATGCCGACAATGCAACCGCATTATATACCAACGGTTCTCTGTCTAAAATTAACGAAATTAAAATACATGAAGCCATTATTGCCGCACGAACCGCCGGCGGATTTGCACCGGTAACAAGCGTATAAAAAAATACTGCAGGAATTGTCAAAAGATATACATATTTTAAAGGCAAATTAAATAATTTAAAGAAAAAAATAAAAATAATTACACAAAAACCTATATGTAAACCGCTTACGACAAGCAAATGAATAAGCCCGGTATTTATAAACTTATCTTTTGTTTCAGGTTCTAAAGAAATTTTGTCTCCCGTCAACATTGCTTGTAATATTGAAGAATACGGTTGTTTAAAATATTTGTCAACTTGTTTTGAAATATGATTTTTGGAAGCTATCGCAAATTTTTTTATTATATTAGGTTTATTATCTAAAATTTCAACATCGGAAAGATAAAATATTGTATATATATTTTGCCTGCTAAGATATAAAGAATAATCGAAATTTCCGGGAAAAAGTGCTTTGGGAGTATTTATTAATTTACCTATACCATCAATAATATCTCCGTATTTAAAATTATAATTCAACGGAGCCGATACTAAAACTTTTTCCTTTTGGATTGCTCTGTTATTTATATTTTCGACTTCAAGCGTAAATTGCTGATACTTACTTTTTATGATAGGTTCACTTACTATTTTACCTGCCAATTCAACTTGATACTGATTAACGGCATATACAAGTTCACTTTGTTTGTATGCGGAAAAAAGCCCGTAATAATTTAACCCGATTATGACTACCGAATATAATGCACACAATAAAATTACAGGACGACTAAATATTTTCTTTAGAAATTTTAACATACAATTTAAAAAATTATTGTAATGAAGATAAATTAACAAAAGAGTTAAATTTTTCGGTAATATAATTTATTAAAGAAATTCTGTTTAATTTTATACTTTCATCTTCACACATAACCATAACTTTTTCAAAAAAATTATCCAAATAAGGTTTTATGTCAACAAGTTTGCTTATTGCACCGGTATAATTTTTATCTGCAAGTACAACTTCCAATTCTTTTTCGATTTCAATATATTTATTATATAAATTCTGTTCAGCTTCTTCTTTTAAAAGTTCCGTATTTACGGAATTTGATATTTGTAAATTTTGTTTTTTTGCCTGATTTAAAATATTACTTGCTCTTTTAAAAATTGTAGTAATATCCGCAAAGGAATTTTCTTTTCTTAAACTTTGTAACGCATTAAGTTTTTTTGATATGTCCCCTAAAAATTTTAACCCGTTTTTTTGCGAAGGTATAATAACGGCTTTTACTTCGTCAAATTTAAAACCTTCGTTTTCATAAATATTTTCTATTCTGTTCCAGAAAAATTTGATAAGTCTTTGTTTTGCGGTATTAAATGTTTCTTTTTCTTTAATTTTTTCAGGCATTGAGTTTAATGCAATATCAATAATCTTTTCAAAATCTGTTTCGGGTAAAAATTGCCTTAACATTCTGACAATACCTATTGCCATTCTTCTAAGTCCGTAAGGATCTGCGGAACCTGAAGGTTCAAGTCCTATTGCAAAATCCGCCGTTACGGTATCTATTTTGTCGGATAACGAAACAACCGCCGATAAAATATTTTCCGGTAAAGTTCCCGAAGCAGCCAACGGCCAATAATGTTGTTCTACGGCTGTTGATATTTCTTCAGGTTCCCCTGCAACATCTGCATAAATTCTGCCCATTATCCCCTGAAGTTCGGGATATTCAAAAACCATTTCGCTAACCAAATCCGTTTTGCTTAAATCTATAACTTTTGTTAAAGTTTCTTTATTTATATTCAAATTATTTTGTTCATTTATAAAATTTGCAATTGTTTTTATTCTGCCAAGTTTTTCATAAACGGTTCCGATTTCTTTTTGAAAAATAAGCCCCTTTAACCTTTCGGTAGAACTTTCTACCGATTTTTTTATATCGTTTTCATAAAAGAAAATTGAATCTTCAAGTCTTGCAACAACAACTTTTTCATAACCGGCTCTAACAATATCCAAGTTATCGGATTTTCCGTTTCTTATATTTATAAAATAATTTACAAGTTTACCAGTATTATCTTTTAAGGCAAAACATTTTTGCTGTTTTTTAAGGCATGTTATAAGAACTTCAGGCGGAAGTTTTAAATATTTTTCATCAAATTTACATAATACCGCCGTAGGATATTCAACAAGCTGATTAACTTCATCAACCAAATGTTCATCCAAAATTGCTTTTGCCGAAATTGTATTTGCAACTTCATTTATTGAACTTATTATTCTTTGTTTTCTTTCCTGCTGGTCGATTAACACACAATTATTTTGCATTGTTGTTTTATAAACGTCTGCAGATTCTATAATTATATGTTTTGAAGTTAATGTATGTAACCCTATTGTTTTATTTGAAGCTTTTATCGCACCGTTTGCCAAAGAAAAATTTATTATTCTGTCACCGTATAATGCTACTATCGTTCTTATCGGTCTTGCAAATTTCAACCTTGAACTTTCCCACACCATAGTTTTCGGGAAATATATTTTTTGTATAATTTCGGGAAAAATTTCGGAAAGAATTTTGGTTATTTTTTCACCTTTGATTTTTTTTAAATAAGTATAATACTGTCCTTTCGGAGTATCTTTTATAACAAGCTGTTCCGGTTTTACACCGTGTTTATTTGAAAATCCCATTATTGCCTGTGTCCAATTACCGTTTGAATCTTTTGCGGCTTTTACTGACGGGCCGTTAAATTCCTGCACGGTATCTTTACTTTTTTGCTCAACATTATCTATTGTTAAAATAAGTCTTCTCGGCGTAGCATAAGTTTTTATTTGTCCGAAACCTACCATTTTTGCCGTAAGCATATCACTTACAAATTTTTGCATCTGCTCAAGTGCAGGTGAAATATATGAAGAAGGTATTTCTTCTGTTCCTATTTCAAGCAAAACATTGTTAATCATAATTATTATCCTCTTGTTTTATAAAAACTTTATATTTTTTTGAAGATTGGATGATTGGAAGATTTGAGGATTAGAAGTTAAGCTGTAATTTTTACTTTTACAAATTTTGTTATTATTTAAATTTTCTCTTTTCTTCCATTCTTCAAATCTTCTATTCTTCTGATTTTCTAAATTGTTTCATATATCCTTCGGCTACAAGTTTTGCCAAAGTTCTGACACGCAAAACATAACTTACTCTTTCCGATACTGAAATTGCACTCCTTGCATCAAGCAAATTAAACAAATGTGAACATTTCATAACGGCATCATAAGCAGGAAGAACCAAATTCTGCTCGACAAGTTTTTTTGCTTCGGCTTCCCAATCATTAAAATGCTGCAACAACATTTTTGTATCCGCTACTTCAAAATTATATTTTGACCACTGTCTTTCATCTTCCAAATGAACATCGCCGTAAGTTACGTCGTCGGTCCACATTAAATCGTATACCGAATCTTTTTTCTGAGAATACATTGCAAGCCGTTCAAGTCCGTAAGTAATTTCTGCAGATATCGGGTTCAATTCTATTCCGCCTACCTGTTGAAAATATGTAAATTGAGTTGCTTCCATACCGTCTATCCAAACTTCCCAACCGAGCCCCCATGCACCGAGTGTCGGCGATTCCCAATCGTCTTCAACAAACCTTATATCGTGTTCTTTAGGGTCAAGTCCTATAGCTTTTAAACTGTTCAAATATAATTGTTGAACATTTTTAGGTGCCGGTTTTAATATAACCTGAAATTGATAATAATGTTGTAATCTGTTCGGATTTTCCCCGTATCTTCCGTCGGTAGGTCTTCTTGAAGGTTCAACATAAGCAACTTTCCACGGGTTAGGTCCCAAACATCTTAAAAATGTTGCAGGGTTAAAAGTTCCCGCTCCTTTTTCCAAATCGTAAGGCTGCCATATTAAGCACCCCTCTTTAGACCAATATTTATGAAGCTTCATAATAATTTCTTGAAAATTCATTTTATTTCCCCGATATTAATTTTTAAACATGATTTTTAATTATATCATTTTTACTTTTAAAAATAAAAAATTTGTATTAAAATAAAAACATTATATATTTATTGACTTATTTTTAACAATACAAAATTTAATTTTTTCAAATTTTTTTGATATACTAATTATAATGAGACAATTATATTTGTTTTTACCGTTTATATTTTTATTATTTTCAGTTGATTTTTCTTTTGCAAAAATCCATCAATATCCGAGAGAAGAACTTGACCCTCTTGATGACGGTGTTGTGGTTTTAAATAAAAAAACAAACTCGTTTGAACTTACCGGATTACAAGAAGAACAAATAAAATATTTTTTGCTTGAAAAAGAATCAAAACTTGCCGCCCTGCAAAATGACCTTGATATAAGAAAAAAAGTTTTTACCGAATTACTTTTTAAGACAAACCAGGAAATAGACTCTTCCGAACTTGAAAAATTAGTTACCGAAATTCAAGAAACAGTTTCCACAATGGAAAGAGTAAAAATTGACACGGAATTAAATATAAGAAATATTTTATCGCCAAGACAATATTTCGTATTTGTTCAGGAACAACAAGAGCAAAAAGAAAAAGAAAAGAAAAAGAAGAAAAAAAAGAAAAATTTATAATTGCTTTTTATTTATAAATTTTATCGGCACTTAAAACATCAAAATTCATATCTTTTAAAATTTGTTCGATGTTTTCGGTTTCTGTTTCCAAAACTATTGCGGCAGTTTTTCCGTCACCCAATAAAAAGCCGTAACAATCTTCAATATTAACGTTTTTTACGGTCAATTTATTTAGTAAAACATTAAAAGAACCTGATACATTATCAACTACAACGGCAACTATTTGTCTTTTTGTTACAGCCAATTTATTTTGTTTCAAAACGTCATAAGCTTTATCGGGATTGTCCACCAATAATTTCATAACACCGAAATCACCTGTACTTGCAAGAGACATTGCCCTTAAATTTATGTTGTTATCTGCAAGAATTTTTGTTATTTTTTCCAATTTCCCGGGATTGTTTTCTAAAAATACGGATAAATGATATATCATTTTTACCTCCAAAATTATTTAGCCTATAAGCTAATATAAAATTTATACTTAATTTCAAACAACATTAAAAAAATCGGTTGTAAATTTTTTAAACGAGCACTCATATTTATTTATATCATCAAAATAAACTTCAAACCTTTTAAAAACATCTTTTTCTTCATACAGAGCAGTAAAATATTTTTTTAATTCGGACTTTTCCAAAGGATTATCCGCATTCGAAATAAGTTCATCCGTTATTTTTATATATTTCGTTATAGAACGGTTTGTATTTACAACGGATATCTTTGGTTTTTTATTGTTTTTTATTTGTTTTATTTTCCTGAAATTATATATTTTTGTAAGCAAATATGTAAAATATCTGTCGGCTTCCGGTAAAGAATAACCTATAAAACACCAATGGTCAGCTTCAAACAATAACCGTTCAACTTTATCCCACACCTGTGTAATATATTTGTTTTCATAAATTCTGTTATTGCTCGGATGAATTATATACGGCTCCAATGCAGCCATACCGCAGCAATAACATTTTTCGCCGTTGACCAAGTCCAAAGGTTTGCCTTGTTGAGAAACTCTTGAAAAAACTTTACCGCATGTTGCACACAAAAACCAATTGATACAACCGTGCGGTCTTAATAAATATATTTTTCTTTTTCTCGGTCTGTGAAACCATTGCCGCATACTGTAATTACCGAGTTCTATCCCGAAATCAACATCTATACTTTTGTTTTCATTTGTATCATACATTGAAAGCAAAACTCTATCCAAACAAATATCATAATTAAATGTTATAAATGAACAGTTTATGTTTTCTCTTTTTTTATATGTCTCAAAAATTTTTCTGCCTAAAATTGTATACGGACTTTGGCTTTTAGTATTTAAAATATTATGTTCCTGCAGTTTTGCATCAGTTAATGTAGCAAACATTATGCCTTCAAGCAGAAAGTCATAATATTTTTTTATTTTTTCAACTTTAATTTTACCTATATTTTCACCTTTTCTAACGGCTGTTTCCAAAATATTAAAAATTGCTTCAAGGCTAATATTATTTTTTGCAATTTTTCCGTTAAAAAAAGTTTTTAATAATTCGTTTATTTCTTTTGAAACTTTTTTATATTCGTTTGAAGAAATTTTATCTTTTAACGCAAACTTACTTTTTAAAATATTTTTTAAAATTTCATCCTGCACGGGCAATTTGTCATCTTTACTTGCACCGGCACCTATAATAAAAACATATTTTTTATTTAAGTCCAAAGAAAAATTTTTCATTGTTCAAGTATAATATTATAATCCTGCCTGTCAACGGAAGCATCCGGAATTATTTCTATACCTTTTTTAAAGATTTCGTTTAAATGTTTTTTTCTTTCGCTAAAATATTCCACAACATCAGGATGAAGCTTTATTTTAATTTTACCGTTATATTTTTCAATTTTCATTTGTTCTATTTCTTTACATACGGAAATAAAAATTGTTTCTTTCGATAAAACAAGACCTAAACCTTTACATGTCGGACAAGTATCGCCGAGAAGTGCAAACAACGATTCTTTTTTTCTTTCTCTTGTCATTTCTATAAGTCCGAGTTTTGTAATGGGCCATATTTTTATTTTTGCTTTATCGCCTTTTGTAGATTTTTTCAATTCCTCCAAAACTTTTTTTCTGTTCTTTTCTTTTTTCATATCTATAAAGTCTATAACGATGATACCACCGATATTTCTTAAACGTAATTGTCTTGCAACCTCACGAGCAGCTTCGATATTTGTTATTGTGACAACTTCTTCCTGTGTATTGTTGTTGCCGACAAATTTACCGGTATTAACATCTATTGCACATAAAGATTCAGCTTCCTGTATTATTAAATAACCGCCCGACGGCAACCTTGCTTTATTTGACCTTAAATTTTTAATTTCTTCTTCTATTTTATATGCTTTAAAAATAGGCTGTTTGCCTTCATACAAAACTATTTTATCTTCAAGTTCCGGAGAAACCGTTTGCACAAACTCTTTAACATCTTTTAATTCTTTTTCATCGTCTATATACATTAAATCGACATCTTCATTAAAATAATCTCTGACAATTTGAAAAACTACACCCAAATCCCTGTGAACCGGAGTTCCGAATTGAACGTTGTTAAATCTGTTTAAAATAGAGCCCCATAACCTAACCAAATATTTTATTTCATTTTCTATTTCCTGTTGTGTTGCATCCTCCGCTTCGGTTCTGACTATAATACCGCCGGCAACTTCTTTTTTTATTTCTTTTATTATATTTCTTAACCTTGTATATTCTTCCCTGTCCTCTATTTGTTTTGATACACCTATATTATTACTGAAAGGCATATACACCAAAAGTCTGCCGGGTAAGGATATATCCATTGTTACTTTAGGACCTTTAGTACTGATAGGCTCTTTATATACCTGAACCATTATATCCTGCCCGACTTTAAGCATATTTTCAATATTTTTTTCATGTTTCGGTGCAACAATATCGTTCATTGCCAAGTATGCACTTTTGCCAAAACCTATATCGACAAATGCCGATGATAAACCCGCAACAATATTTTGAACTTTACCTTTATAAATATTGTTTAAAATTTTTTCGGATTCTCTTCTTTCCAAAAACAAATCAGACAATCTGTTGTTTTCCAAAACCGCAACACGTGTTTCTTCCGGTGTCATATTTACAACTATTTCTTTATTCATTAACAAACCCTTTTTGTTTTAATACGGAAAATATTTTCCGGACAGAATTTTCAGCCCAATCATAAAAACTTTCATTTGCTTTTATTTTATCTTCAATAAAATAAGTATCTTCATCATTTTGTCCAATATGTTTTTTTATAACTTCTTCACTTTTTACCGTCATAGGATAACTTGTTAAAATCAGATCTATATTTTTATCTTTGCAAATTTGTTTAATTTGTTTTATATCCGAAACAATCCAATCATTTATAAGCTCAATTTTTTTATTATAATCAACATTTCCTATCGCAAGTATAGCGGAAATATCTTTTGAATAATTCGGCATGTATTTTCCCAATAATTTTGAGAAGAATAATATATCTTTTATTATTTTCCCTTCATACATCATAAACATAACGGTCAAACCTTTATAACATAAATTATCTCTGTTAAAAGGATCAACCAATATACCGTCCTCAAAAGCAGCTAATGCTTTTTCATAATAATTTTCATCTTTTCTCAACAAATACAACGAACCTAAAGCATAATGAAACATACTTTGGTTAGGTTGTTTATATATGATTTTCATTAAAAATTTATAAGCCTCGTCAAACTTTCTTTCATTTATTAAATTCCAAGCATAAGTATAGGAAGTTAAAGAGGCCGCCACATTTATATTTTGTTCAAAATTCGAATTTAAAATATAAAAATTAGGTATAACCGAGGGTTTAAATTTTCTTTTTCCTGATATAAAAAGTTGTTGTCCTACAACATTAACGGCATCTGAAACGGAATTTTTAGTTATAACACCGTATTGTTTTGCAATTTCACGATTTATACTTTTTACCGATGACAACTTATTTTTTAAATTTGTTTGATGATATCTTTTAAAAGAAGAAAAACCGTATAAATTATAGTAATTTGCTTCACCTGCTTTTAAAACAACGGCTGTTTTTCCCCTTTTTAATTTTTTTAAAATGTTTAAAGATTCCGTAGTATTTATGTCAAGTTTCGATATGGGATATAAAACAATTTCATTATCACCATCTTTTAAAACAGTCTGTAGCTTATCAAAATAGTTACGTGTATTTTCACCCAAATAAGAATTATCCATAATATAAACTACGGATTTTTCCTGTGCATATATCAGTGATGAAAAAATTATTGAAATTAATAATACCGTTATTTTTTTAAATTTCATAAAACAAGTTTTCTTTATTTACAAACAATTTTGTCCTTTTAATATACAAAATTTTAATTTCATTGTCAGTTAAATTTAACAATGAACATAAAATACTGCTCAATTTAACATTATCCTGCTGTTTTATTTTAAGTAAAATTTTTATTTTGTCGTTGAATACTTTTGTTATACTTAAAATTTGTTGTTTAACATCAATTATCGATTCTTTTTGTTTTTTTACTTTTTTTATTAAAATTTTTTCCTGTGCCAAAAAATTATTTATTTGTTCTTCCGTTATATTAACACCCTCAATAATATATTCAACGATATTAACAAGTGCGTTAATTGCCGGAAACTTTAAAGGCATATATTTTGCCTGTTCAATATTAAAACCTTCAGGCAAAACTTTTGTCATTTCTTCTATTATACATTTTTCGGAAACTTTTTTAGTCATATAGAGGTCAACATATTCGCAATCACTTTCATAACCCACGGAAATTGCCGGACCGAACGAAGTTTTTACAAGCGGGCTAAAACCTGCAGTATATGCAACCGGAAGTGATGTTCTTTTTATTGCCCTTCTTAAAAAATCAATTTGTTCAAGCTGCGATAAATATTTAACAACACCTTTTCTTGAAAATTTTAACAACACTCTTACATTAGCCTGTGTAGGTAAATTATTTGCCAAAGAATAATTTTTAGGCAAATTAACATCTCTTTTGTAATTTGTATAATCACAAGAATCCGTTTCGGAAATTCCTTTAAGATAATCGTTATATAATATATCTTTTGTTATTCCGAGGTTTATATGTTGCCATGGTAATACTTCATCAAAATGTCTCTGTCTATAAGCATAAAAATTTAAATCCAATCCTGCTTCTTCTATTGCTTGTATCCATTTGTCATAATTGAATCTATCCACCCATTGGTCAAACCTTAAACCTTTTTGCCATGCAATATAAATTGCTTTTGATAATTTTCTGTCACCTCTTGCCAAAACGGCTTCTATTATACTTTCTTTGTAGTCATGTGCTTTAATTGTTGCAGGAACCGTCTTTTTTAATTTTGTTATAATATCATTAAAATATTGAGCGGCAAACATAGCCTGCCACTGAAAAGCAGTTTGTGCTTTAGGAACAAAAGGAGAGATTGTTATATTAAAATTTAAACCTTTTGTTAATTTTTTAATTTTGTAAATCAATTCACTTATTGCTGATATATCTTCTTGAGTTTCTGTCGGAAGACCTATCATAAAATATAATTTTATTGTTTTCCAGCCCATAGCATTGGCGGATGTTAATGTATTTATAATATCCGTTTCGGATAAATATTTACCTATTACATTCCTTAGCCTGTTTGAACCTGCCTCAGGTGCAAAAGTAATTGTAGGTTTTTTATCTCTGTTAATATATTCGGCAACTTTTAATGAAAATTGATTGCATCTCATTGAAGGAAGCGATACAGTTATATTTTTACTTGAATATTTTTCATTCGTTTTTAAAAGAAGTTCCTCCAAATCTTTATAATCGGTACATGACAACGAAGAAAAAGAAACTTCTTCATAACCTGTTGCTTTAAGCCCTTTATCAAGTAAATTTAAAATATTGTCCGTACTTCTTGCACGCCACGGTCTGTAATATTTTGAAGCCTGGCAAAACCTGCACTGACCTATACAACCTCTTGCAATTTCAATATTTAATCTGTTATGAACTGTTTGTACATAAGGAACAATTTTTTTTGTATGAAAAAAAACTTTATCTATATCAACAATTGTTTTTTGAACAATTTGTTTTATTCCGTCTTCAATCGGAATAACAGATTTAACTGTTAAATCATCATTATATTTTACTTCATAAAAAGCCGGGACATATACACCTTCAATTTCTGACAATTTTTTTAAAATTTCTTTTCTTGTTTTATTCTCTTTTTTACATTGCCTGTATGTGTTTAAAACTGTTTCCAAGGCTTGTTCGCCGTCACCTATTACAAATAAATCAAAAAAATCAGCAAACGGTTCGGGGTTTGCCATTACGGGACCGCCGCCAATAATTAACGGAGTATTTTCCGTTCTGTCTTTTGAAAAAATCGGAATTTTTGATAACGACAACATATTTACGATGTTTGTTCCGACAAGTTCGCATTGCAAAGAAAAACTTACAAAATCAAAATTTTTAAGAGGAGATTGTGATTCTAATGAAACTAAGTCAATGTTTTTTTCAAGCAACAATTTTTCCAAATCAATATCTGGTGCATAAGCTCTTTCGGCTCTTGCCAATTTTTTTTCGTTAATCAAATGATATAAAATTTCCAAGCCTAAATTGGAAGCACCTATTTCATAAATATCCGGAAAGCACAAACATATAGATACATCATTTGACATATCCGGTTTATGAGAATTGATTTCGTGATTTATATATCTTGCAGGCCTTTGAACAAAAGGCAACAATTTGTCTAAATTGTTATACATCATGTTATACATTATACAAAATTTAGCTTAGAGCTTAAAGTTTAACGCCAATAACAACAAATTAAAAATTTTATAAAAATTTATGATAGAAATGCCGAACATTGTTTGGCACAACTGATAGCATCCTGTGCATAGGCATCGGCTTTTATGCTGTCTGCAAATTGTTTTGTAACGGGAGCTCCGCCTACAACAACTTTTACTTTTAAATTTTTTTGTTCTTTTAATTTAATAACTTTTTCCATTTCGGTCATTGTAGTTGTCATAAGGGCAGAAAGTCCGATAATATCGGCTTTATATTCCATTGCTTTATCAATTATTGTTTGCTCGTCAATATTTTTACCCAAATCAAAAACTTCAAAACCGAAACTTTCAAGAACGGCACATACTATGTTCTTACCTATATCGTGGACATCGCCTTTAACCGTAGCCATAACAACTTTACCGGCAACCGAATTTTTTTCCTTTTTTAATTTCGGTTTTAAATAAGCAAATGCTTTTTGTGCAGCTTCCGCCGACATTATAACTTGCGGCAAAAAATATTCTTTTGAATTGAATTTTTCACCGACAATATTTAATGCTTTTAAAATTAAATTATTCGATATTGTTAACGGAGAAATATTTTGTTTTAAAAGTTCATCGGTCAAATCAACTATGTAGTCTTTATCACCGTTTAAAATTGCATTAAAAAGTTTTTCTTCCGTTGAAAGTTCATTTATATTTTTAACCTGTTGTTTTTGAAATGCGGAATATTTTTTAACATATTCTTTTGCATTAGCATCTTTGTTATTTAACAAATTTCGTGCATATTCATCATCAATAGTCCAATCAAGGCTCGGGTTACATATTGCGATATCAAGCCCGCATTCGGTTGCCATTTTAAAGAATGTTGAATTTAAAACCTGTCTTGCAGGAAGCCCGAAAGAAATATTTGAGACACCGAGCAGTATTTTGTTTTCCGGATAAAGCTGTTTTGACTTTTTAACGGCTTTTAAAGTTTCTTGTGCCTGTTCCGGTGAAGAACTTGCCGATAATGTTAAATAATCAAAAATTATTTCGTTTTTATTTATATTATATTTATCTGCAAATTTTAAAATTTTTTCGGCAATTCGTAACCTTTCTTCCGTTGTTTTTGGAATACCTTTTTCATCAACCGTCAATGCAATTACACTTGTGCCGTATCTTTTTACTATCGGTAAAATCAAGTTAAGTTTTTCATCTTCTCCGTTGACGGAATTTATTAACGGTTTCCCGGCACAATGTTTACATGCAACTTCTATTGCTTTATATGAACTTGAATCTATTGATAACGGCAACTGAACAATTTCCTGTATTTCATTGACTGCGGTTATAAGTAAATTTGTTTCATCACCGCCGGGAAGTCCCATATTTACATCAAGAATATCTGCTCCGTTTTGTGCTTGAATTCTTGCTTCGGATTTTACCATACCGAATATATTTTTAGACAATTCTTCCTGAAATTTTTTTCTGCCCGTCGGGTTTATCCTTTCTCCTATTTTTATCGGTTTTTTTAACAAATTCAAATCTATTGCTTTTGTCCTTGAAGATAATAAATGATGAGAAACTTGTTTTCTTTTGACAGGCTTTTTATTTTTTAAATTTTCGGATAACAATTTTATATATTGAGGATTTGTTCCGCAACAACCGCCGAACATATTGATACCGTATTGATATGCTTTAAGGCAAACTTCAACAAATTCTTCCGGTGTTCCGGGATATACCGTTTTTCTGTTTATAAATTGAGGCATTCCCGCATTAGGTTTAAATGTTATAGGCAAATTTGTATTTTCGGATAATATCTTTGCAAATTTTAAAAGTTGCGATGGACCTACCGAACAGTTCATTCCGAGTGCGGTAACATCAAGGCTTTCCGCCATAGCAACAAAACTTAAAATATCGGTTCCGGTAACCGTAGTTCCTTCTTCGGTAAATGACATTTGAACAATAATCGGTCCGTCATAAACATCACGGGCTGCAAGCACTGCCGCTTTAAGTTCCTTAATTTCTGTCATTGTTTCTATAACAATTAAATCAACACCGCTGTCTCTTAAAATTTCCGCTTGCTGTTTAAATGCTTCATAAGCTTGGTCAAAATAAACAGAACCCAAAGGATAAATATATGAACCTACCGAAGAAATATCACCTGCAACAAAAGCTCCTGTTCTTGCTGCTTCCAGTTTGGCAAGTAAAACACCTGCTTTTATTATTTTTTCTATTTTATCTTCAAGGTTATGTTGGGAAAGTTTGATTTTGTTTGCACCGAATGTATTTGAAAGGATAATATCCGAACCTGCATCAATATATGAAGCATAAATCTGCTTTATTCTTTCCGGAAATTTTATATTTAGCTCTTCAGGGGTAGATACATCTTTAAGAAAATTAAACTTTTGAAGTTCCGTTCCGACGGCACCGTCAAGAATTAAAACTTTTTGTTTTAAAAGATTTATAAAATCCTGCTTTTTCATATTACAAGCGATAGCTGTTTTTTTCGGTAAATTTTATTATGTTACCCATCATTGCAACGGCTTTATCCGGATATTTACCTACCGCAGTTTCGGCAGACAACATAACAAAATTACTTCCGTCAATTATTGCATTTGCAACATCGCTTACTTCCGCCCTTGTAGGTGTAGGCGATTCCACCATGCTTTCAAGCATTTGAGTTGCCGTAATTACGAATTTATCTCTTGACCTGCATTTTTTTATCAAATATTTTTGAACAACGGGAACCGTCCATAAGGGAATTGATATTCCAAGGTCGCCTCTTGCAACCATAACACCGTCACAAGCTTCTATAATTGAAATAATATTTTCAATACCTTCCCTGTCTTCTATTTTTGCAACCAATTTACAGTTAGGATGTTTTTGTTGCACGGTTTTTTGAAGTGCAACCATATCGGCTTTATTTCTGACAAAAGAATTTGCAATATAATCAAGTTTATGTTTTATTGCAAATTCAATGTGTTTCATATCATGTTCTTCTATTTCCGGAAAATGAAGTTTTGCATCAGGTATATTTACACCTTTATGTTCCTTCAACAAATAGTCTACTGCAACTTCTGTAACAATTGAATTTTTTGAGACCGACTTTACCGTTAATTTTAAATTACCGTCATCAATAAATATTGCAAGCCCTTTTTTAAAATCGGTTATCGGTCCGGAATAATCAATTGATATTGTATTTGAATTGCCGATTACAGGTTCCAATGTTAAAGTTAACTTTTGTCCTTTTTTCAATGCAACCGGTTTTGAACCTTTTAGTTTACCTACTCTTATTCTGTGGCCTTCCAAATCGCCCAAAATTTTTATTTTTTTATTGTATTGTTTATTTAATTTTCTAACCAATGCAATATCTTTTTCGTATTGTTCAAATGTCCCGTGAGAAAAATTTAAGCGAACAACCGTCATGCCGGAATCGGCCATACTTTTTAAAATTTTTATTGACCTTGTTGAAGGCCCCATTGTGCAAATAATACCTGTTTTAGACATATAAAAACACTCCGTAATTTTAGGTTATTGTTTTTTGGGTTATAGGTTATTTTTTAGTTGTTATTTAACTTATAACCCTATAAACTTATAAATTTATAACCTCTGTTAAATGTTTACTTTCGGTAAATCTTTTAATGCTTTTTGAACTTCTTCTTCGGAATAATTACAATCCTGTATTTGTCCCGATAAATATTGTTCGTAAGCGGTTAAATCAAAATGCCCGTGACCGGACAAATTGAACAATATAGTTTTAGACTTTCCTTCTTCTTTTGCTTTTAATGCCTCATCTATTGCAACTTTTATTGCATGTGATGATTCCGGCGCGGGAAGTATGCCCTCACATCTTGCAAAAGTTACCGCAGCTTCAAAAACTTCTCTTTGTTTAACAACTACCGATTCTGCAAGTTTTTCTTTTACTATTGCAGATACCAAAGGTGATGCTCCGTGATACCTTAACCCGCCTGCATGTATTGCACTTGGCATAAATGTATGTCCCAAAGTATACATTTTAAATGCAGGTGTAAAACCCGATAAATCACCGTAATCGTAAGCATAAACACCTTTAGAAAGTTTAGGACATGCCGAAGGTTCGGCGGCTATTGCCCTTAAATTTTTATGTGTTCCTTTTATTTTATCCATTATAAAAGGAAATGCCATACCGGAAAAATTTGAACCGCCGCCCAAACATGCTATTACTATATCCGGATAATCTCCTGCTATTTCCATTTGTTTTTTTGCTTCCAAGCCTATAACAGTTTGATGCATTGCAACATGGTTTAAAACACTGCCTAACGAATATTTTGCATGCTCATGAGTTATAACATCTTCGATGGCTTCCGATATTGCTATCCCCAATGAACCGCTACAGTTAGGATCTTTTTCCAAAATTTTTCTTCCGGCTTCTGTTTGTGTTGAAGGGCTTGCATAAACATTAGCACCGTAAACCTGCATAAGTGATTTTCTGTAAGGTTTCTGTTGAAAAGAAACTTTTACCATATATACAACACATTCTATACCGAACATTTTACAAGCCATAGCAAGTGCAGAACCCCATTGACCTGCACCTGTTTCTGTTGCAATTCTTTTTGTGCCTGCTTTTTTATTATAATATACTTGTGCTACGGCAGAATTTGATTTATGGCTTCCCGACGGGCTTACACCTTCATTTTTGAAATATATTTTTGCCGGAGTATCAAGAAATTTTTCAAGATTTGTTGCCCTTATTAAAGGCGAAGGCCTCCATATTTTATAAATATCCCTAACTTCTTCGGGAATATCTATCCATCTTTCCCTGCTTACTTCCTGATTAACTATTTCTTCCGGAAATATTTGGCACAAATCATCTTTTGTTGCAATTTTACCTGTTCTTGAATTAAAAGCAGGTTCCAAAGGTGTAGGTAAATCCGCCTGAATGTTATACCATTGTTTAGGAATATCCGCTTCACTTAAAATTATTTTTTTATTTTTTAAATTAGACATAATAAGACTCCTTTTTTGAGTTTTTAACGAAATGGTTTAAACCTTAAGCAAAAGTTAAAAAACACCATCGAAACTCAAAAAGGCTTTGAAAATTAAACGAGAAATGATTATACCTTTTCGTTTCTATCATAAATATCTTTTTATTATATCTAAATTTATTTAGGATTGTCAACCATTTAGAAGATTGGAGGATTGGAAGATTTGAAGATTGGAAGAAATAAGATGTTTTTTGCAAAGCAAAAAACTTAATTATTTATCAAAAATTCACAAAGTGAATTTTTATCGACATTTTACATTTTAAATTCTACATTTAAAAACTTGGACTCCGTGTTAAGCACGGAACGACACGACTTGGATTGCCACGACATCTGCTGCAATGTCTCGCAAAGACAATTACGGTAAGCGGAGGGTTAAACCTACAAAGTGCGAACCGTAACTTTCTTTTACTTCCAACGGTAATTCAAGGGCATAATCTACCGTTAAACTCATCCCGTTTGTAAATTCAAATTTATATCCCAAC
>Ga0247611_10000626_pt1 | contig 69813 bp, 60 predicted proteins | sample 177DNAGHGhighgp2_FD_192422 | JGI IMG/M metagenome (GOLD analysis project Ga0247611, IMG submission 192422) | Sheep rumen microbial communities from Palmerston North, Manawatu-Wanganui, New Zealand - 1770 DNA GHGhigh gp2 | ecosystem: Host-associated > Mammals > Digestive system > Stomach > Rumen...
TGACGAGTTGCTGAAAGAATAAAAAAATGTGGTATATAATCACCGACGCACAACGCTCATTCGAAAATTATTGTAATTTTGCAGTGGATTTCGAATTGTCATTATTATGGCTGCATACGTCAAAAGGGACACTTACCTTAATCGCCTGATTGTCAGAAGAGAAAACGGTTTAGTGAAAGCCGTAACCGGGCCGCGCAGGGCTGGCAAATCTTTCCTGCTAAACCCAATTTTTAAAGATTACCTTTTGGAGCAAGGGGTACCGGAAGACCATATCATCATCATTTCTTTCGACATTGAAGACGAGGAAACTCCGCAGGAACTACTTGACAGAGAGAAGTTGAAAGAGTATTTGTATTCGCGAATCGATTCAAAGACTGAACCGTATTATATCTTTCTGGATGAAATTCAGGAGGTTGAAGGTTTTGAGAAGATTGTCAATGGATTGAATAGCCGCCCTAATGTGGATGTGTATATCACAGGCAGCAATTCCAAGTTCCTTTCCAACGACATCATTACAATTTTTCGTGGAAGAAGCGATGAGGTAAACATTATGCCCTTCTCTTTCAAGGAGTTTTGTCAGGATCGGCAGGAACCCATCGGTGAATTGTGGAAAGAGTACTACACCTACGGCGGGCTTCCGGCACTCAGAAAGATGCCGACATTTGAGCAGAAGAACACCTATTTGCAAAGACTCTGGAAGAAGACCTATCTTGACGATGTGGTGGAACGGAATCATGTTGAAAATCGTGAAGCATTGGAGGCGATTGCCGACGCTTTGTGCTCATCGGTCGGCTCGCTGACAAATACCACTCGAATCACCAATACACTTGCGAGCGTGAGGAAAATCAGGATAAGCGATGACACCGTTGCCAAGTATATCGGATATCTTGGGGAGGCATTCCTATTCAATGAAGCCAGACGATACAACATCAAGGGCAACAAATATTATGAAAACGTCAAAAAATACTATTCGGTGGATGTTGGATTGAGAAACGCTCGCTTGAACTATAGGCAGTTGGAACAGACTCATCTGATGGAGAACGTCATTTTTAACGAACTCCTGTATCGCGGCTACGCCGTTGATGTTGGAGTAATCGAAGTCAGGGTAATGAAAGACGGGAAATCGGAGTACAAGCAGTATGAGGTTGATTTCATAGCGACCAATGGCAATGAGAAATACTACATACAATCGGCTTATGAGATATCAAGCGATGAAAAGCGTGAGCAGGAACTTAACTCACTGAAACGGATAGATGACTCATTCCAAAAAATTGTCATTGTCAAAGACGACATCATGCCCTATCGCGATGAAAAGGGTTTCTACTACACAGGCTTGTTTCAATTCCTGATGAGTGACAAATTGTAAGGTATAGCTACCACACACCCCTGCAGGCCACAGGCCAGCGGCCTGTCGGGGTGCGTAGGATTGCGCGAGGCATGAACAAAATTTCGCACGCCGGAGGTGAGCGGGGAAAAGTACACCAACGTTAAAACGTTAACAATGTATTATTTCTCCAATTCAGAATAGGTTTGAATAAGATTGCTGGTAGGAACACTTTCGATATTCGTATTGTGCAGATCATATCTTCGGGCTATTTCTTGTGCAATATGACTATTTACATATCCAAGGTTTCCTTGCGCAACCACCAAATCCAAATAATCTTTCATTAATTCTTTATCATTCTGGATAAAACAGAAAACAGTATCCGTAATTTGCTTTTCAAAAGCTGTAAACAATTTGTCGCAGAAATTCTCCATAATTTTAAAATTTAAAGGGTAAATAATTGTCATTTTATGATTTCCAAATAATCTTTTTCGTCTTGAATTCTAGTGTGCCTGAAAAAAATATTTGATGGAATTTGCCAATGATCAAATAGTAATTCTTGTCCAATATTGGTTTCCCATAATGTCCATCCCGCCTCCAACGCTCTTTGCTCGTCAACTTCTCGCTTAAATCTCACAACATATTGTTTGTCATCATCCGACAAGATATTATAAGACCATCTATAATATCGATATTCTCCACTCTCCCATTCTTTTTCCGCACTCCAATCAACGACAGTGTATTCTTTCGCCCTATTCTTTTCTGAAATGATTAATTTAAGCGGATTCTGTGTCCATGATATTTGGTATTTTGTTATAGTATCTATTTCAAAGCTCCCACTGGCAATGAAATGACCAGCTAAGGTCTCTTTCAAAAATGCACAATACCTTTCTCCCCAATCATATTGAGAAATATCGTTAAAAGGAACTACAACTTCTCTCTCCAGTTTATCACTTTCCCATTTCTCTCTACTCCACACATGTATTCCATCCAAATTCCATCCAACACTTTTGGAATATTTGTTTAAGTCATAGTTACCATAGTACTTGTCATCTTCTCCTATGTTCTCCAAGGCTCCTATTGCCCCATTAAGGCAAGGGCACAACCCCATAACATTCAAAATTGTATCATATTCTTCATAGTATTCTAAATCCTCGCGAGTGCCACATGACACACTATCCGATAGAGGGTATAAATAAAAATCTGGATATATCAAATGTAAACTTCTTTCCGTACATTCGAATTTCAACTTGTGAGGAGGTGTGACACTCGCTAATTCCTTTTGCAATTCTGCTTCTTCCATCTCTATTTCTCTTTGCCGTTCTGCCTCCTTTTGTTCCTTTTGTTCCTTTTGCTCCTTAAAGAACTCCTCAATCCAATCCTCTAACCAAACAACTTTATGATTAGTCGTAACATAATTAAAGGCTTTTGTGGACCCGCTCATATTAAACTCATAATATTGATACTCACTTTTTGCACTTTGCTTAATACGAAATTTTACAGAACTCGCAGCTCTAAAATCTTTCCAAAATTCCTTTGACGGCCACTCAATATAGTAGTTACCGACTCGGTCTTTTCTATCATATTCATATGATACAACTATCTCGTCTTCATCCAGTGGAATCATCCTCTCGCTCATGCTATAATTCCTATACTTTTTATAAGATTCTCCTATCTTAAAAGAAATTTCAAAACTATAAACAGAACAATAATCGTCTTCACCACAATAATACTTTCCTTCTACCGCCAAAACAACAGGAATATTACCCGCCTCACTTGTAAAATCCACCCACGAATCAGGGAAGTCACCTGCTTTTAATGCATCTTTCATATCAGACACTGTGTTAATCCAAACATACTGACCTGTATAATCATACTCCAACAAATTAAATAAAAAGTCCGCAATCGACAATTGTTGTGACACCCAATTATTGTATTGCCAAATTGAACAATACTCTCCAATCGTCAATCCATTTCCATTTTTATCATGTATATATGCTATTTTCATTGCATCGTCAAATTCCGGATCCAATGTTTCGCAAGTCCATTGTGCAGACAAAGAAAATGAGGAAAAAATGAGAGCGGCAAGAATGAATAATATTTTTTTCATAATCCATTATTTTTAGCATCGCAAACATACAGATTATTCTGTCTCACAATTATTTACAATGCTATCCAATAAGGATGCTATTTGCTATCCATTTTGGGATTTGGTAAAGGGATGCCTTACTTCCTATAATCAAAGCAATCAAAAAAATTATAGTCCAAAATCTTGGAAATACGCAACAACAAATCGGTACTAATATGCGATTTCCGCATAATCTTGAATACATTATTGCGGGTGCACGGAATCTGCTTCGCCAGCCAGGCGGCTGTGCGGCCCTGTTCCCTTAACTTTTGGTGTATTATGCGCCCGATATGTATGTCTTGACCTGTTTCCATAAAAAAGACGTGAACTGTTTTCGTTGTGTGCTTGTCAGAAACGAAAGGCTCTGGTAAACCGTTGACGATGATAAGCACGAAACAATCCACGCCTATTGGCATGAACTTCCGCTTGCTTATTCTCTCGTCATGAAAAATTTACCAGATTTTATCGTTCAGAGAATAAGAGCATTAAGCTCAATTATTATTATAGTTTATCTCTATGTCATTCTGCAAACTGATTCAAAATAGTGTTAGAAAAACAAGTGCAAATATAGCAAAATAAAAAACACAAAAAACGGCAGAACTGAGGTCTGCCGGATCACATTAGAATATGATATAATCTTATTCTTTAACGAACTTTACCGTATTTTCTTTATTTCCGCTGGTGACTTTCACAAAATAGACACCCGACGACAAATCAGAGACGCTTATTACGGTATTGGCCGCGGCGTTGTCAACACTTTTCACCTGCTGGCCTGTGGCGTTGTAAACGGCAACACGGGCGCCTTCAGCATTGCTGATGTTAATGGTTTCCACCACCGGATTCGGATAAACGGAAACGGTGTTTGTCCATTCGGCCACTCCTGTGCCATCTGTAAAATAACCGAACTCTAACCAACCACCCGCTACAGTTTTGTCGAACTTGGCGTAACCGTATGCATTAGGGGTGCCTGAAAATTTCAATGCGGCATAACCGACATTCATACCTTGTCCGGAATAGGTGTCCAAGGTGACCATGTTGTCCGCCCAGATGGCAGAAGAGTTACACGCGTTCCACACGGCATCCAAGGTGGCAAATTCCGCCACCGTGTACATCTGATCATTGTTAGGAACCGCCACGAAACCAGCCATCGGCTCCAGCTGGACTTCACTGGGGTCGTAATTCGGAATGGAGATTTGGTTAATTCCGTTCACCACCAGCACTCCGTTGACAGGCGTGATTTGGACAGTAGAATAATTTTGGGCGAAAACGCTGAAGGCACATACCAGACATAGTGCCACTGTTGTAAAAATGTTTTTCATATAGCTATATTTTTTGTTGCAATTATTATAACGTAACAACCGTACTAAAAACTACAAAACCAGAGATCTAAATTCTTTACTGCTTGGGTTTCCGCACATAGTGCGGCATCTCCATCGGGATCTCCATGGAGAGTTCAATATAGCCGGCAAACTCACCATCTTTGAACCAAGGCGACTGGTAAACGAGCTTCTTAATGCCATTTTTCTCAATGGTATAGGCGTTCACATTGTGGTTCTTCAGCATCTCCACCAATTTGGTACGGGCGGGCTCCGGATGGCAGTCGAGGAGGTTTTGGCCGATAATCTGCTTGCCATGGCTCAGCACATTCACCGCCATTTCATTCATTTCCAGAATCTTACCGTCTTTGTCGCATACCGTGACGGAATAGGGTACTTCGTTGAAATATTCGAGCATAATTTTAATTTTTAATTGTTGGCTATTAATCTATTTTTACCCTCCTCAAATCCAGCATGTTCACGGGGTTGGTGCCGAGGCCGGAGATGTTGGCTTGGGTGAAGCGGATGACTTTGTCATAATAGAGCACCACCACAGGCGCGTCAGCCATGAGCATGGCATCCATGCGCGTGTAGTAGTCGTTGCGCTTGTCCTCGTCGGTGCAACGCTGGGAGGCCTCATACAGTTTGTCAAAAGCGGGGTTCACATAATGCGTATAGTTAGAGCCCACGGGCTGCAGGTTCTTGGAGTAGAACAACGCCATATAGTTCTCCGCATCGGGGTAATCGCAAATCCAAGAACCACGGAAGAAAGGCAACTGGTAACTGCGCATCATCTCGCGCTGCTGGGCACCCTGCATCACATCCAACCGCAGGTCGATGCCGAGTTGCGACAACTCATGCTGCATGTATTGCACCAAATCGGCGTAGGAGGCGGACACGGCCACCGAGATAGGTGGAAGTCCCTTGCCGCCGGGATAGCCAGCCTCCGCCAGCAATTGAGCCGCCTTCTTGGGGTTATATTCGTAGCCGCCCGTGCGCGCGGGATCGTGCGAGGGCATACCGCGGGGCACAAAACCGCCCGTGCCGGGATAGCCCACATTATTGCGCAAGTATTTCATCATCTTCTCACGGTCGAACCCGTAATTGATGGCCTGCCGCACCCGCTTGTCCAACAACGGATTTTTCTTATCGCCGGGTTTCAACATAAAACCCAGATATTCCGTGTTGAGATACGGACCTGTCAGCATCTTGATTTTGTCCTTGTATTCGGGATTCAGCCGCCCGTCTTTGGTGAGCAACGCGTCTTTGTAACACGCCTCCACACCCGACATGAAGTCGAGCGAACCCTTCATAAACTCCATAAACACAGATTGTTTATCAACAATAAAGGAAATAGCCACCGCGTCAATATAGGGCAGGCGGTTGCCTTGTTCGTCACGCTCAAAATAGTCAGGATTTTTGCGCAACACCAGCTTCACGCCCTCTTGCCAGAGTTGGAATTGAAACGGACCCGTGCCCACAGGATTTTTGCGGAAATCCTTGCCGTAATGTTCCACCACCTCTTTCGGGACAACGGAACAGTATTTCATAGCCAGAATGCCGAGAAATGGCGGAAAGGCTTCAGCTAACTGAATCTGGAAAATAGTGTCATTCAATGCCTTAAAAGCAGGTTTCCCTTCTTTATCCCGTTTCACTTTTTGGAAAATCCAAGCGCCCGGCGAGGCCACATCAGGATCCAGAATGCGGGAGAAACTATACACAAAATCCTGGGCCACAACTTTTCTTGGCGTCTTGAACGGATAGCATTTCGTATTGTGAAAGGTCACATCATCGCGGAGATAGAAGGTGTAGGTCAATCCATCCTCCGAAATTGTCCATCGTTTGGCGATGGATGGCACGATATTCAACGAATCATCCATGTCCACCAGCCCGTTGTAAAGCTGGTTGCAGGGCCACATCACCGTCTGCCCAGACGCAAATGCCGGGTCAAGGGTTTGAATGCCTTCAGACTGGTTGTAATGGAAGATTTTCTTGCCCTCATGGTCATACTTGGGCTTGCAGCCTGTAAGGGCCACAGCCACAATCAATATGAACAATAGAATATTATCTATAATCTCTAATCTCTCAACTATCAACTCTAAACTATTAACTATTAACTACTAACTCAGTGCTTGATTTACCTTCTTGGAGGATTCCAAGATGGAATTATATTCTTCAGGGGTGATATCCGAATTGAAATAATAGACCGGATTCACCTTCTGACCGTTCTTAATGACCTCATAATGCAAATGAGAGCCGGATGCCATGCCTGTGGAGCCCACATAACCGATAACCTGGCCCCGTTTCACTTTCTGACCCGGTCGCACGGCCTTTTTGGAAAGGTGGGCATACAAGGTCTGATAGGAATAACCGTGATTGAGAACCACCACAATGCCATAGCCGCTGCCAGGATTCTCTCCTGAAACCGTGCCGGCGGCGGTGGCATACACCGGGGTGCCTTTTGGGGCGGTAATGTCCACACCCGTGTGCGCACGCAGGGTTTTCAACACCGGATGGTAGCGACGGCCGAAACCGGACGAGATCTCATGCATGTTCTTCAGCGGACGGATGGCCGGGATGCAAGTCAGCATCTCCGACTTCCGAGTGGCAAGGCGCTCCAAGGTGTCTAACGACTTCGACTGCGCCGCCAAGCGCACCGTCAGCTGGTCTGCTTTCTTGTTTGCATCACGCAACATGTTGTACGCCTCCGAGCGCGACATGCTGTCCAAACGCGTGTCTTCCACCAACAAAGGGTAACGCACTGAAGTCGGCACCGGATCCGCCTCGAAAATCGTACGATAGACATTATCATCACGGTCTTCAATATCGTACAAGACATCCGACATTTTATCAATGCGGGAGGACAGATATTCCACTTCCGTTTTCAGTTCATTATTCTCTCTTTCCAGAATTTTAACTTTCGGGGAATCAACAAAATAAAACGCTATCCACACAAAAACCAACGCAAACGCGATACCACTCGCAAACACCCAAAGCAGTCGCTTGGCCATCTGCTTGAAGCTGACCTTAACTTTCTCAAAGGAGAGTGTCTTTGGATTGAAGTGATATAAGGACTTTGGCATTTGCTTAGCTTAAAATTTTATTTTACAATTATTTACATCCCACACAAATACGGTCGCCCACTTTGTAATTCTTCAAAGATCCACTGTTACGCTTGATCAGAATCTTGAGCTGAACACCATACAACTGTGACACATAATGATAGGTATCTTTCTCACTTAAAATATGATAACCCACTGGCGATTTCGTGCTTTTCATCTCCACATATACCACTTCGCCCTCCACAGGTTCGGAATTGTCATACACATCGTTATACATCCGTAGATTTTTCTCCGTCATCTGCAACGAAGTAGCCAAGGAGGCGTATGTGTCACCCGCTTTCGCTAAAATAAACTTAGTCTTATTATTCTCATACACAGCTCGTTTCGTATAAGGATAATACGCTTGCTTGAAAGGCACTTTGCCAGATTCAAGCACAAACACATGCACATCGTCCACTGTTCTCGGAGTGGTTTTTGGAAAATCAACAGGTTCCACCTGCTTTTTAGACTCCTCTTGTTGGGCACGCGGTTCCTCTTTAACCGCATTTTCATGTTCTTTCTTATACAACGATTGGTTATCAACAGATTGGTTTTGAGTCTGTTCTTTTACCCCAACAGGTTTTTCCGAGACCGGTTTCGCAAGGGCATCAAACTTTGCCAAATCGTATTTCTGAATAATGGCAATCAAGGTGTCGGCGTAGCGCGGATTACCCGCATAACCTGCCTCTTTCAAGCCTCGCGCCCAAGCCCGGTAATCCGTGATCGGCAGTTCAAACAGCGAGGCGTAACGGGGGCGTTTTGCCAAAAACAGCGAATGGTCGCGGTAGGAATTTTCCACATCCGCATATTTCCGATAACAATGGTCGGGACTGCGGTCCTCCGTTTCATAATAGGTGTCGCCCACCCACTCGTTGGCATGGCAAGTGATCCCGAAATGGTTGTTGGCCTCCTTTGCCACACGATTCGTGCCCGCTTTGGAAGCATAGATGGCTTGTGCCAAGGTGATACTGGCCGGAATCTTATATGCCTCCATCTCCTGAACAGCCAGTCCTTTATGCGTATCAACATAGTCGCGGATAACTTTTTCGGGCACGGGTTGTCCCCACACCATAAGAACCGCCGCAAAAACCATTATCAAACAAAAAATTCGTTTCATATCATTTGATTTTAATGTTTCAACCATATTTGATTGCCGGGTTGGATGATGGATTGATCATTCATCCCGTTGTATTTGAAGATGTAACTCAACTGCACCGCATAACGCTGGGCAATGTACCTGAGCGTCTCGCCACTTTCCACCACATGCACTCTCACATCGTTGTGTTTGGCTTTCAATTCAATATAGACAATTTCTTTTTCCACTGGCTGCCCATCTTTGCCCGCATCGTTAAATCTGCGAAGATTGGCCGCCGACACCTGCACATCCGTGGCGATTTTCTCGTATGTGTCGCCGGGCTCAGCCACTACGAAATAGGTGTTGTTATTGGTAAAGACTTTGCGATAGGTAAATGGACTGGCCACGGCGGGATAATCCTGATCAGCGGTGAAAACCTTGAATTTGCCAGAGGTTTGGATTCTGGTATTGGAGGTTGGTTGTTGTGATACAGGATTTTGGGCAGGCGGCGCATCCACATGGGTTTTCGTCTCCACAACCGTATTCGGAGCATCCACACGGTTTTTGTCCACATACTCGATTTTCGGACGGGCATGGGGCTTTTGCGGAGGTGGAACTTGTTGAGACTGGGTCAAATCACCAGTGTTTTCTGAAATGGGCGTATTATTTTGCCGGCGTTCCACAACAATGCCCTGCTGTTCCAAACACAAGGTGTCCAAACGGGCAATGTCAAACCGTTCTATCAAACTGATAAGACGGTCAGCGTACTGCGGGTTAGTGGCGTATCCGTCGGCTTTCAGCGTGCGAGCCCACCCAGGATAATCCAGAATGTCTAATGAGAACAGATTGGCATAGCGCTTTCGGGTGGTCAAAAAGAGCGAATGGTCTGTATAGGATGCCGCCACGCTGTCGTATTTGCGGAAACACTCCTGCAACTCATCGTCGTCTATAAGGATCGTGTCGCCCTCCCAGTCGGTGTGGCATTTGATGCCGAAATGATTATTCCCATCCGTCGCCAAGCGGCTTTTGCCACACGCACTTTCAAAAATGCCTTGCGCCAAGGTGATGCTGGCCGGAATCTTGTACTGCTTCATCTTCTCCATGGCCACATCCTTATACTGCTCCACATAGGCGCGCATATCCGCCTCCGTGTATTGTGCGGAAATATTCGAAAGCATTCCGACAAACACCAACAGGAAACATCCGACACTCAATATATTTCTCATATTCTTATCTTTCTTCATTGATTTTTTGAGAATAAAACACCATCGAATGACATTTCTACAATTCCTCCAACCCATTTCTCGTGCACCGTGCACCTTTTACCGTTCTCCGTGTACCCTTCACCGTGTACCGTGCACCTTTCACCCTTCACCGTGTACCGTGTACCATGCACCGTTCACCTTTCACCCTTTCTTAAATGTCAGGGCTTCCATCACCATCTTCGTATAAAACTCTTTAATATCCAATTTATTATATTCAACCTGACCCGGCACGATGCTCAAAGCGGTTTGTCCGGGGATGGTATTCACCTCCAGGAAATAAGGCACGCCATCGTCCTCTGAAACAATGAAATCAATGCGCACCACACCGTGACAGTCAAGATTATGGAAAATCTGAACGGCGTAATCGCTCAACTTTTGGGTCATTTCAGCAGGAAGATCGGCAGGTGTGATGAGTTTGTGCCCCACGGCGGTATATTTGGCGTTGTAGTCATAGAATTCGTTGCTGGCCACCACCTCGGTAACAGCAAGCACTCGGGGAGCGCCATACACGGAGGTAACCCCGCAGGTAAACTCGCGCCCGCGCACGAACTTCTCCACCATCAGCTGGTTGTCATATTTGAACGCTTCCGCGAAGGCCTGGTCAACCTCACTTCTGTTGTGCACTTTCGTGACCCCCACACTGGAACCGGAGTTACACGCCTTGACAAAGCAAGGATAACCACAGACAGACTCAATCTGCTCATAGTCAATGGGATCAGAGTTATAAAAATGCAAGGATGGCGAGATGGGCACACCAAAGCCGGCCACCGCCAGATTGCAATAGTATTTGTTGAACGTCAGTGCGGAGCAGAACACCCCACAACCCGTATAAGGCTGTCCCACCAATTCAAAATAGGCCTGCAGACGACCATTCTCACCGGGCGTTCCGTGGATGGCTATGAACGCTGCGTCAAACTTGATTTTTTCTCCATGTACGGTAATGGAGAAATCGTTCTTGTCCACTTGGCAAACATTCCCGTTTTCATCGGTATAATGCCAGTCAGCGCCTCTGAAATGGATCAGGTAAGGGTTAAACAAACTCTTGTCCAGCTGATTGAAGATGTTATCGGCTGTTTTCAAGGAGATTTCATATTCGCCGGAATCTCCACCGGCTATTACGGCAACATTATACATAATCACACAATTTTATCAAGTTGCGCAAAAATACGTTTTCCGCTTTTAGCGTATCCGACAACGCAATTTGTTTTTAAACAGGGAATTGTGTATAAAAAGAGGAGAGGGAAAGAGGAGGGGAAAAATGAAAGATTAGCGATTGGAGATTATGGAGAAAACATCCCAACCGTTGGCTTTCAAGATTTCCTGTGCTTCGGCGTTTTGCATAATGCTGCCGCCAAAATAGTTGAAATCAAACAGATACGGGGAACAGAACCATCGGTTGACATTCATGTCCAAGATGATGTCGGTGATTCCGTTCTTGGTAATCACAAATTGGGTTAGGGGCAATGTGACGGCGAAGGAGGTTTCCACTGCGTCGCCAGCGGCAGTCACCACCCGTCCGGAGTGGAGGTTGAACGGGTGCGTCGCGCCTTCCTCCCCAATCCAACGCCCGTTGATTTTCATGTTGTGATAGCCGCCTCCAAGCACTTCAGGCCAGCTCATGTTGTTCTCCGGCGCATCGGTATAACTATGCGAAACATTCAGCTCCGGCGCAAGCCCGAACACAAAGCTGATGGAGGAATACGCGCCCGCAGGCAACTCGTCCTCCGGAGCCCAAGTCATCGTATAGGGAATGTCAACGTCCACATAGTGGGCTGACTTATCGCATTTTATCGCATATTGAGAACCGTCGGCAGATGTAAGAACCACATCGGAAATGAAATACTGCGCCTCCGTAACTTCATAACGGTTGCCCGCCTCATTCTGATATAGCAACGTATCCTGCTCCAACCCTTGTCCATCCACCGAAAAGGTGAAATTCATCCTCATTTTCCCGACTTGTTTCTGACAAGATGAAAATAGAAGGAGAATTGATATTAGAAGGGCTACGATCTTTTTACCACTCATCTTCAAAGACTTCGGGCGGTAACATACCTTCTTCCAAGGAGTTGATCAATTCTTTGACTTGACCGTCAATCTGTGTCAGCCACTCATATTGCGATGGTGACCAATATGGACTGTCGGTCTTGAACCAGTTCTCAATAGGCGCGGCAGAGGCGGCCCGTTCATTGAAATTGGTAATCGTATAACGATAGCGGTTGTCGCGGCATTCCAACTTAAAGTTGTAATAGACAATGTTTTTTTGAAGCATCGTGCCGTCTTTCTGCTTGGAGTAAATGCGCACGCTGGAACGCATCTCAATCACGCATTTTTCAGCATCCGCGTTCTTGATGACTTCATTTGTGTTTTTATAATATTTTTTCACCCACTCCATCGCTCTGTCGTAGAGCACTTTCGGGGTGCCTTCTTGTTTCACCACATCCTGATAGGTCACCAAATTGGTGCGTTCGTCAATGGGAAGGTCGGGGACCGGCAACTGGGATGGTTTTTGGGCATTGGTAACCACGATCATCATCACCGCGGCCAGGAACATCATTACTTTTTTCATCTTACTTTCGGATTAAGGTTTGAAAATACAAATCATACATGTTTTTCTCATCTTTCGGCACAAACTCATTCTCCACTAACGACCACTCTTCCTCCTTTATTGCGGGAAAAAAGACATCAGCCGTAAAAGAAGAGACGATGCGGGTAAGATAAAGTTTATCGGCGTATGGCAAAAAAAGACGGTACATGGTGGCGCCACCCATCACAAACGCCTCTTCATCTTCTTCTCGCACAAGGTCTAAGGCATCCTCAATGGAATGCACGGTTTCGCAATCCGGAAACGCCACATCATCCAATGTGATGACAATGTTCCGTCGGTTGGGCAGTGGTTTTTTGGGCAGTGAATGCCATGTGTTATCGCCCATCAGGACCGTATGGCCGGAGGTAATCTCTTTGAAATGTTTAAGGTCAATGGGGAGATGGCATAGCAGCTGGTTCTGGTATCCGAGTTCCAAGTTTTCGCCTACGGCGGCTATCATGCTGAGATTTTTCATATTCTTATTTTTTTGTTGAGACCCACGGTCGTTTTTTTTGTTGAGACGCACGACCGTGCGTCTTTACTGGTGGAGACGCGATAAATCGCGTCTTTACTGGGTTAGTGGTTTATTTGCAGAATGTCGTCAATTATGTGCAACACATTGTCGATTTTGTCTTCAAAGCAGATTTCGGCCTTTATTACATGGATGATGGGGTGGCGTTGCCAGGTTTCAATGAGATGGTCATCCACCACGCGGGCGAGCTCGAGGGATTCGGAGCGGCAGGAGTTGTTGGCGCGAGTGTAGAACTGCTCGGCGCCTTTGGCTGCGGTGCTGATGTGGAAGACGGCGTCGTAACGGTCATCGCAAAGCTGTTTTTCATCCATCCCCACAAAATCCATCACGCGTTGCCATTTTTGACGGTCCATATAAGCGGCGGTATCCATCGTGCCGCGGTCGCAGACCAACAAAGCGGGTTTGCCGGTGGCTTCCGCGATACGGATCATGCAGTCTTCCATTGCCAACTGGAATTTGAGTTTGTTGGCTTCCGTGATAAAAGAGAGTTCCTCATCTTTCGTCAGAAAATCGGCACCCGCTTGAATGAACAGTGTCGCCGACTCGGGCAGTGTGAAAACCGCATAACCCAAAGCGGAATATTTGGTTTCGATTCTTTTCAGGATGGTGGATTTTCCGGCGCAGGGGCCGCCTGTAAGTACTATTCGTGTAACCATTGGCAATCAGTAGAAAACATGTTGTGAAACCTTTCGAAAAAGATGGAGCAAAAGTACACAATATTTCCCAAATTTCACATCATCCGGGTGAGATGCACCGCTTTTTTTGTACTTTTGCAGCCGAACGAAATTATGAGTAAGAATACAAATCCCACACAGATTGAAATCAAGAACCGGAAGGCGGAGTACCAGTACTTTCTGCTCACTTCCTACACAGCCGGCATCGTGCTGACCGGCACGGAGATCAAGTCCATCCGCGCGGGTCGTGCCAACATCACGGACGCATACTGCTCGTTCGTGAACAACGAGCTGTGGGTCCACAACATGCATGTGAGCGAGTACGCCAACGGCAGTTACAACAACCACCAGCCGAAGCGCGACCGCAAGCTGCTGCTGAACAAGAAAGAGATCCGCAAACTGCTGTCCAAACTCAACGAGCGCGGTTTCACCATCGTGCCTACCCTGCTGTGGATCAATGAAAACGGATATGCCAAATTGGACATCTCCTTGGCCAAGGGCAAAAAATTATACGACAAACGCGAAAGCATCAAAGAGAAAGATGAGCGCCGCAGAAAACAACAGGAGGACGAATAATGACCACAGACCTTATCGACAATCCGGATTACATGCCGCTGCCTGAATCGTTTGATTCGAAGGAAAAACTGTATTACAGCATGGGGGAAACCTGCGAGATTTTCCAACTCCCCGCCTCCACTCTCCGCTATTGGGAAAAGGAATTCGATGTGCTGAAGCCCCGCAAGAACAAGAAAGGCGACCGTTTTTTCTCCAAGAACGACATCGCGCTCATCCGCACCATCCACTACCTGACCAAGGTGAAGGGGTACACAATCCAAGGCGCACGCGACGCCCTGAAGAACAATTTCATCCAAGAGGCCGATAACGCCACCATCATCGCATCCCTTACAGAAATCAAGGAGATGCTGCTGAAAATCAAAAAAGAGTTGGATTAAAGCCGACTATTTTTCCGCCGTTTTATCTTTCAGAAAATCAATCAGTTTCCGCATTGCGCGGCCACGATGGCTGATGCTGTTTTTCTCCTCATCGCCCATTTCGGCGAAGGTCTGGTCGTAGCCATCGGGCATAAAGACGGGGTCGTAGCCAAAGCCGGCGGTTCCGCGCGGTTCCTCGATGATCTGCCCATCAACGCGACCTTCAAAAAGATGTGTCTCGCCATCCAGCACCAATGCCACCACCGTCTTGAAGCAGGCCTTGCGATTGGTCATGCCTTTCATCTCGGCCAGCAATTTGTTCACATTGTCCTGATAGGTGCAATGCTCGCCGGCATAACGGGCGGAATAGACGCCCGGGGCACCGTCCAGCGCTTCCACTTCCAGTCCTGTGTCATCGGCGAAGCAGTTGGTGTGGTAATGATCCACCACATATTGGACTTTCTGCAAAGCATTGCCTTGCAGGGTGTTGGCGGTTTCGGGAATTTCTTCCATACAGCCGATTTCACGCAGGTTTTTCAGGTTCCATTCCTCACCCAAGATGGCGCGCGCCTCTTGGGTTTTATGTTCGTTATGAGTAGCGAAAATCATGTCCATAATATAAACAGAAAAAGATGGCATAATTGCTTATGTCATCTAACCTTAAGTGTAAAAAAATTGGGTAACCGCCTGTTACTGAGCGGCACCGCTTACTTCGATGGCTTGTTTGCCTCTGTAGTAACCACATTCCGGACAAATACGGTGAGTCAGGATGGGGGCGCCACAATGGCTGCAAGTCGTCAACTGAGGAGCAGTAATGAAATCGTTTGCTCTTCTCTTATCTCTTCTCATTGCTGAGTGTCTTCTTTTAGGATTCGGCATAATATCTAAATTTTATAGTTTTTAATCAAATTTCAAATTCTTCAACGCGTCCCATCTCGGATCGGGTTCTTTTTCGGCCTGAGAATGTTCCATCTCCTCCAATTTCCTCATCACCTCCGGATCACAGGTCGGGTTACCGTCCTCATCATCCTCATGGACAATGCGATGCGGCAGCGCAAGGAAGATAGATTCATAGACGAAGTGGAAAATGTCCAGTTCGTAAGTGTTCTCATCCATCACCCAGATGTCATCGTCATCCTCATTCTCCCCTTCTTCCACAGCAGGCACCAGTTTGACAATCAGACGGGTGTCAAAATCCATCGGGATGGTGACCGGAAGCAGACAACGGTCGCAAGGAGCCACCACTTCCCCTTCGAAATGGCAGTTCAAATCCACCAATTTCTCAGTTTTTTTCATTTCAACCCGCAAATGCACATCACCGTCGCGGACATCGGAAATTTCAGCCAACTCAAAGAACTCTTTATTGCATTCTATTGAATAACAATAAGTTCCATCTTCAACTCCGGATAACCGAAGCTTAAATTGCTCCTTTAAGTCCTTTATATCCATCGTTTGAATTTTTGGGTTGCAAATATATGTTTTTTTTGATATCAAAACATTCATTACAAACAAATTATTTTTCTCTTAAAAAAAAGAGACCAAACTAAAGTATTTATATTGATTTTTATATTTTTGCATTTCACATAAAATAAATTATGAGAAGAGCATTCGCATTTTTGTTTATATGGTTTGTTTGCGCCTTGGGCTCATACGCCCAATCCGTGGTTCTGATGGGTTCGCAGCAATCCATAACAAATTGTAACATAATTATTTATGACGATGGTGGATTGAATGGGAATTATGCTTCCAATGTCAATGAGACCTTAACCATTCTGTCTAACGACCCCAACAACGGGTGCGTTATGGTGGAAATCACCGATTTGGACATTGACACCACCGACACGCTCACCATATACGATGGCGTGGGAACCACTGGTCCTGTCTTGCACAAAATCAACAACAGCAACTACGATGTCACCGGCACTTTCCGATATGCGGCCACAATTCAAAACAACACAGGGGCCATCACTTTGCAATTCACCTCCGACGCTTCGGGTGTGGGCACCGGCTTCGAAATCCGAACCAGCTGTATAGCCCCATGCCAGCGCATCACGCTTGAGATCGACTCTGCAAACTGCTCGCATCTTCCGCGTCTGGACCCCGACGACGGCTATTATTACATCGACCTATGCCCATACGACACGCTCCATTTCAGTGTGAACGGTGTCTATCCCGATAATGACTTCAGCTATCATCAATCCGACAACCAAACCACTTTCTTATGGGACTTTGACTTGGAAGAGATAGACAGCATCGGAGGCCATTCGGTGGATTACTATTTCACACCGGGGAGGGGATACGATGTGTCCATCAGCGCTGCCGATCAGACGCAGTGTCTGTCGCTGATTCCCATCACCTTCCGCGTTCGCACCTCCAAAAATCCCATCCGCAACACCAGTCCGCTGCCTACCGTGTGCAGCGGCCAGCGTTTGGACCTGACCGTGGGCTACGACCAGATTTCCTATCTTCAGCTCGACTCCGTGGGCAGCGAACAAATCACCTCACTGGGCGTTCTGGACACCGTATTCCTGCCCGACGGCATCAGTTGCCCACCCTACGGATACTACTACCGTTCATATGTGAACTTCACCTCTTTCGCGCCCACCGCCACCATCACCAACGCCAACGACATCCTCTTTGTCCGCATCAAGATGGAGCACTCCGCCATTGAGGACATCCGCATCAAGCTGTTCTGCCCTAACGGTAGCTCCTGCCGTATCGTGCCCGACTACCAGAATGACGGTTGGGGCGGCATAACGCACAATTTCCGAACGAACCTGGGGCGCGCCAACCGGTTGCAGGAAGTAACCAGCTGCAACCCTGCCCAAAACCCCATGGGCGAGGCCTGGAATTATGTTTGGTCAAACAATACGACATTGGGCTATCAATATGCCAACGGCACCTACGGTTACTGCTACGAGCCCGTCAATGTGCATTACATCTACAATCCCATGTGGGACGACGGCACATACTCGTATGTGATTGATTCGAGCAATGTGGCCAACATGACACAGATTTACCATCCCAACGAGAGTTTTGCGGGCATGGTGGGTTGTCCGCTGAACGGCAACTGGTACATTGAAATACAGGACCTGTGGACCAACGACAACGGGTATCTGCACGAATGGGAAATCGCCCTAGACCCTCGCCTGCTGCCCCAAAACTGGTCATACACCGTCAACATTGACACCACCTATCTGGTTGGACCGGGAGCCAACTGCATGTATGTCATCCCGGATCAGGATGGTGATATCCCCTACACCGCTGTTGTGGTGGACGAATTCGGTTGTGCCTACGATACCGTTGTGCCATTGCATGTGGTGCGCTCCCCAAAGCCCGAATTAGGCGAGGATTTCAACACCTGCTATGGCGACCGCACCATCATCGCCTCCCATTATGATGCCCCCAACACCGAGTATTTTTGGAATACTGGCGATAACACACCTGATATTGAGGTGGTTAGTTCCGGCGACTATTCCGTATTCATCGCCACTACCGACACCACTTTCAACTTGACCTGTTACGGCAGCGACACCATCCACATGGAGGTGCTGGAAGTGCCCCATGCGGATTTCACCCTCAACGACACCAGCGGGTGCACGCCTGCCACCATACGAATGACCGACCTTACCACGGCTGACAACCCGGATTACCAGTACGAATGGTCTATCCTTAGGGAAGACGGCTCACTGGCCTACGCCTCTCCCAACAAAAATCCCGTTTTCACCATTGAAGAACCGGGCACCTACTCTGTCTATCTCCGTGTCAGCACCCCAGAGGGATGCGCCGACTCACTGTACAAATGGAACTGCCTGCATATCTATCACAAACCCATCGCCGAGTTTGCGTCCTCGCCCGAAATATCCTTGTTTCAAGAGAGTGGAGGCACCATCCATTTCCACAACTACGCGGACTCCACCATGCTCGGAGACGGCGGCCTTGGGTTTGTCTGGGATTTTGGCGACAGCACCACCGACTCCTCCAATTTCTCGCCCGACCACACCTACGCCTCCTGGGGCGATTACGATGTGACATTGACCATGAGCAGCCAGCAAAACTGCTCCAGCCAAATCACCCATACTGTGGTCATTGAGGACGACCTCATCTTCCCGAACATCATCACCCCCAATGGGGATAATGTCAACGACTGCTTTGCCATTCAGAATCTGAATACAAATTACAATCCCGAAGATCCCGATCAATTCAGGAGCAACGAATTGTTCATTTATGACCGGTGGGGCAAATCCGTGTATCACGCCAAGAATTACGACACCTACTCGATAGACGGAAACATCACCAAAGGTTCACAGTACTTTGACGCCAGCAACCTCAGCGACGGGGTTTACTATTACTCCTTCTATTACAAGGGGAAAGTGAAAACCGTTGATTATCACGGTTCTATTACCGTTATTCGATAAGAAAAACACTGCCGATGGAGAAATTAAAAACATTATACCATAAGATATTCACCCCCCAGTTTATCCGTTTCATTCTTACCGCCATACTGAACACCGGGTTCGGATTGTTTATTAACTACGTGTTCCTGTTCATCTTTGAGCATCTGCTCAAAATCAACCATGCGTATATCATCTCCAATTTCCTGGCCACCATCGTCAGCATCTTATTCAACTTCAAGACCTACGGCATTTTGGTGTTCAAAAACAAGAATAACAAACTGCTTTTCCGTTTTCTGATGGTCACCTCGTTCACTTACTTGCTGAACATTGGTGGCATTGCGCTGCTGGAGCATTTTGGGAGCAGTAATAACTATCTGAACATCACGCTAATGGCAATTCCGGTTGGTTTGCTGAACTACATATTAAACAAACACTTTGTCTATACGGACAAAGCCAAAAGATGGCATTGGTTCTGCCTCGTCGGAGTACTGATAGTGGAATTGGTCCTGTTTCTGATTCTGAAATATTAGCGTGCTTTCGGAAAGATTCCGAACACTGCCGAGCCGCTACCCGACATGGCGGCGTAGAAAGCGCCTGATTCGTAAAACTTGCGTTTGATTTCCGCAATTTGGGGATATTTTGGGAAAACCGAATCCTCGAAATCATTATAGAGATACTTTTTCCACTCGTGCACGGGCACATTGTGCACCACTTCCGCGAAGTTCACATCGGACTCGTGTGGGCGCACATGCGCGTAGGCCTCGCGCGTGGAAACCGACACCTCCGGTTTTTCAATAATAATATTGTATGCGGAAAGATCCAGGTCAACGGGCGTCATTATCTCGCCTCTTCCTTCGGCGAATGCCGGTTTGTTGTCGATGAAAAACGGCACATCACTGCCGAGTTGCGCGGCATATTGCTTGAGGTCCACATTATCCAAGGGTAATTTAAACTGTTCAGTCAGCATTTTCAGCACAAACGCCGCATCGGCGGAACCGCCACCCAGACCCGCACCGGTAGGGATATGCTTCTCCAAACGGAGACGCACACCCTGAACACCGAAATCGCGCTCCAGCAATCGAAATGCCTTCACACAAAGATTGTCGCTGTCCGGACCGATATCTTGCGCACTGTCGCATACAAACTCAAGCCCACCAGCAATCGGTTCCAAAGACAAAAGGTCGGAAAACGCATCCGTAGGATAGAACACGGTTTGCAAATCGTGGAACCCGTCATCCCGTTTTCGGATAATGTTCAGTCCGAGGTTAATTTTGCAATTGACGAGGAAGGTGGGCATGGGGAGGGGAATTTGAACTATGAACTATGACTATGAACCATGACTATGAACTGTTGGCTATTGGCTAACCGCCACATTACAATTTCAGCGTATCGAAATTCTTTCCGAACACACTGGATGTTTTGGACACCGTGACAAAGGCAGAATTGTCGATTTCCTTGATGATGCGGGTCACGCGAACCTTATCGCTGCGGTGGGCAATGATGAGCAGCACATCATTTTCTTGGCGGTCGTAAGAACCGTAGCCCTTGAGGAAGGAGGCGCCGCGATGCAATTCTTCGTTGATACGGCGTGCAATTTCATCGTTCTTTTTGGAAAACACCATAAACTGGTAAGTCTGATGGAAACCATCGATGACCGTATCGGCGACCAGCATGCTCACAAAAAGGACAACGAAACTATAGACCAGTTTCTGCAGATCCTGCAGGATAAAGAATGAGGAGCCCACGATGATGAGGTTGCACATCATATTCACCTTGCCGTAGGAGATATTGCGGTACTTGCCGACCATGAGGGCGATGATGTCCAGACCGCCGGTATTACCGCCCCAGTTGATGGAGATACCTGCACCCAGCGCACCTAGCGACGCGCCAATGATGACACTCATAAACATGTCATCCACAATCGGATGGGTGAAGATCCGTTGGCCGATATAGAAGAAAACGGACAGGATAATGGTACAAATCAGCGAGTTGACACAGAATTTAGGGCCGAGCACTTTCCAAGCAATGGCAATAAGGATGGCATTCAAGGCGAAAGTGGTGAAACCGATCGGGATTTTGGTGGCGAAATAGAGAATGGAAGCAATACCTGCCACACCACCACCCGTAACTTCGAAAGGTGTCATAAAAGCGGACCATCCGAGCACAAAAATGGCCAAACCGATGGTGATGAAGAAGTAGTTTTTGGCCTCGCGGGCAACATCCTTAAAGGTGATTTTCATTAGGCATTCAATTTATAATGTTGATTATCAAGTATGTAACAGTAATGTCACCATAAAACAACCCGCAAAAGTAAAAATTTTTTTCGGGGTAGTGCATATATTGAAAAAAAATGTATTTTTGCAGCCGTTAACAACAGCAGTTAACCACCCGCTTCCTTAGCTCAGTTGGTTAGAGCATCTGACTGTTAATCAGAGGGTCCAAGGTTCAAGTCCTTGAGGGAGCGCAAAACGAAAGCACCGATTCCAAAGAGTCGGTGCTTTTTTTGTTTACTGCCATCCACAAAAAAAACAAATATATGGGAAAACAATAAGCATAATAATGATGTTTTTTGTATTTTTGACACTCGATATACTTTTGTTATCATGGACAATAAAGCATCCCAGTTTTTAGAACGATACCGCGAAATAGAGGAGTGGGCCCTCAACAATTTCAACATTACGGAAATGAAAGACCTGGAGCAGATGCCCCAATATAAAAATCTGCGCAGCAACCTCTCTTTCTGCCGAATCTTGCGCAACCTGCTCTCGCACTACGACTGGTCGAAAGCGGGCAATGACATGATTGTGGTCACCGACCAAGCGGTAAGACAGGTGAACAACCTCTACTACTCACTCAATCCTGTTACGCTGATGCGGGTGGCCATCCGCGCCGGCCAGATATTCGCGCCCTCCTCCGCCGACTCCGTACTCAACGCCATAAAAGTGATGCACCGAAACGATTATTCCTATATCCCCATCGTGGACGACCATCGCATCGTGGGCGTCTTCAGCATCAAAACACTCCTGCGAATCGTGGCCGAGGACAAAACCCACGCACTCACCGACAAACTGACCTTCCACGATATCCGGGATTTCATCCGCCTCACGAACGACCCCGAAAACCAATACGGTTTCATCAACCCGAACACCACACTGGAAGACGCGTCCGAATTGTTCCAACGCTCCAAACAACGCAAGAAAAAACTGGATGTGCTGTTCATCACTGATAACGGCAATCCCGATGGTGTACTACAAGGCATGCTCACCCCCACAAACCTGATTGGAACAATCTGAAATATTTGAAAACTACCACTTTACAACCTTCATCACGACCGATTGACGATCCTGGTCGGTGACGCGCACAAAATACACCCCCGACTGAAAAGCGGTCATATCCACTGAGGTGGAATCATCGTACAATTCTTGAGCTAAAAGTTGACGCCCTTGCATGTCAAACACAACAATCTGGCGCATCGGAATTGCCGACACTATTTGTATCAGACCTTTAGTGGGATTTGGACTTGCCTGAATATCCGCATGCTGTTGACAATAATGGGAGACTCCCACAAACTCCGATGCCGTGGTCCAATTCTCGCCAAGACTGTTGTCTGCGTCCAAATTCATCAGCACTAGAAAATCGCCTCGCCCGTCAGCCGACATTGGCCAAGGCAGTGTGTCACGATAAGTCACCACATCAATGATATTGCCCCAAGCATCCGCAAGCACCAACTCCTGCGATTTGTTGGAGAGATGGCGGGTAAACACCCCATAGGCAGTCAAATTGAACCTTTCTGCAAACGCTTGGGCATTTGAAACCAAGAAAACCTCTTTGTGAGGCGGTATCAAAGAACCCTCAGGAAAAGCATAGGTCAAACCGAGTTTCATGAAATAAACCCCCGAAACATCCAAAGTGTCGTCCCCGTTATTAGTGATGCCGATAAACTCCTGTTGATCAGAATTATAGCCATTCCAAACGGGTGGGTGATAATGGATTTTCGAAATCACCAATGGCAGTTGTTGGTCTGGAATACACACATCGGAACCGTTCCAGTTGGCTGACAACCAGTCTTGCCGATTCTGTATCCAGGCCTTCATATTACTGATATGGGAGTTGTAATTGTAAAACTGGAACCAACGCAAGCGTTCGCGCGGTAACGCCTGACTGATCCGGTCGGTCAAACTGTCGATCACATGGACAATCTGGTCATATGACAATGGAGCGCCTTCACTTGTCAATTCATCCCAACGGTGCGCCAAAGCACAGCGGAACATACCGTTCTCATACAATTGATGCCAAAAATCGGAACCGGTATTATCCCCATTGGCGAATTGGAACACATCGTACCCGGAACGGCCCACGGAGCCAAAATCATACCCGTATGCCAGATTGAAATCCCAAACAGGACCCGCCCGCAGTTTCCCGTTACGGTCTTTGTGAAAGAATGTGCTTTTCTGGTAAATGTCAACATTGGACGAAAGTTCGCCTATAATCATATAATCCACAAAAGAGGGCACATCCAAATATGCAGGAAATCCATTTGTTACATTTTGATTATGCGCATTCATCAACTCCTGGATGGTATCGAAATAACTCTGGATGTACACACTTTGCTCCGGTGTGATTTCTTCCGGTTTCGGATTGTGGAAAATATAATCCACATTTTCCCAATAATCGTATGCCGGTGTTGACCATGCGGGCACATCTCCGCCTGTGGTTTTGTCGGCTTTGATGATATAGCCGCCTGTCACTTCCGGAACAGCATTACTGGATGAGTCCATCTTCAAAACATCCACCCTTTTATCGTCGATTTTAATTTTTTCCGTCAGGAAATAGAGCCCCCGATAATCATCATTCACAATCACCTCACAATATTTGGTGCGGGGAGCATAGTTCCCCATCTTTTCAGCCAAAGAGTAGGACAAGGCGTCACGCACATACGACGGCTCGTCATTCATCGGGTTGAGCACCCAGTCGTTTTCCGCAGGCAGCCCCAACAACGAAACATTATTGTTGGTAACACCGTCCGCCATTCTGGTTTCAAATCCGTATGGTTTCTTATAGCTTCCTTGTGAGGTGGAACCACGCAACTCGATTCCCACCAAACCATCATAATTCAAAAACGCCGAATCGTTCTGATTGGAAAGAAAGTTCTCCACCGTGTCGTTCACATACAATATTTTCATGTGGGCCACGATTTTGGGCTCGTCAGGAATGGAATAGTGCGACCCCGTATTCGGGTTCACTTCTGTGGTAATGATAACAATGGGAAGATTGGAAGAGGTGAGAATCTGACCTTGACAAACGCCCAAGAACGCCAGAAACCATATCAAAATCAAACATTTTCTCATATTCCAAATAATATTTTTTGCAAAAATAATAAAAAAAAGGACAACCTATTCGGTTGCCCTTTCCGTCGATTATCTTACAATTGCAGGTTATTCTCCGTAGGAAGAACCGTCGAAGCAGTGTGTGCAGACACGCTCTTTCGGCAAACCGATTGCCTTAGCGATTGTTTCCAACCGGTTGAATTTCAAGGTATCCACACCGAGATGCTTCCGTATCAGTTCCACCATATTGGCATATTCTTTGGTAGAATCGTCGCAGTAGAGATGCAGATTCTTCGTGCTGTCGCCTTCCAACTCCTCAATCACACGGCGGGTGATGAGTTCCATTTCCGTTTTGGATGCGGAGAAGTTGAGGAAGGGACATCCATAGGTCAGCGGAGGACAACTGATGCGAATATGCACTTCTTTCGCTCCGTAACCGTAGAGTTTTTTCACATTGTCACGCAACTGGGTGCCGCGCACGATGGAATCGTCACAAAACACAATGCGCTGGCCTTTCAGCACAGTGGTGTTCGGCAGCAGTTTCATACGGGCCACATGCTCGCGCGATTCTTGTGTGACAGGCATAAAGCTCCGTGACCAAGTGGGCGTGTATTTCACAATACCTCTTCGATATGGAATCTGCTTTCCCATAGCATAGCCAAGGGCCATGCCAATACCGGAATCCGGAATGGCTGACACCATGTCGGCTTCTATATCATCGTTACGACCCATCTCATAACCATACATATAACGTGTATTCTCCACATTCACACCCTCGTATTCAGAAGTCGGATAACCGTAATAAATCCACAAGAACGAGCAAATCTGCATCTTAGGGTTGGGAGCCAGCAATTGCTGAACACCATTCAGGGTGACCTTTGTCACCTCTCCGGGCCCCACAAACTGCTCAATGGAATAGTCAAGGTTGGCAAAACTATGACAATCGAAAGATAATGCATAACTGCCACCCTTCTTGCCAATTACAATAGGTGTACGCCCATAATAGTCACGGGCTGCGATAATGCCGTCATCGGTCAAAATCAGCATAGAGCACGAACCCTTCACCTTGTGGTACACATTCTGGATGCCGTCCACAAAATCGCGACCTTGCGTAATCATCAAGGCGATGAGTTCCGTAGGGTTGGTAGAACCCGAACTCAACTCCGTGAATTGCTGGTTCTTGGCCAAACAATCCTGCTCCAATTCGCTGATATTATTAATTTTAGCAACAGTAACTATCGCAAAGCGTCCCAAATGTGAATTGACCACAATGGGTTGGGCATCTGTGTCACTAATCACGCCAATGCCCATGTTACCGGTAAACTTGGCCAAATCCTCTTCGAATTTAGTCCTAAAATAAGAATTCTCTATATTGTGAATGGAACGATGGAAGAGATTGTGATCGATGGTCACCATACCACCTCGCTTCGTTCCAAGATGAGAATGGTAGTCGATGCCGTAAAACAAATCAGGATTGCAAGGTCCATCGGACACTACACCAAAAAAACCACCCATAGTTATTTGATTTTCAGTTTATTATACTTATTTTAAATCACTCTTTTCGGATGTCGCAAAAATAAATTTTTACCGTTTTTCTTTTCCGCATACCCAAAATAAGTTATCAACTTTTTTTCAACATTTTTTTTATTTTTGCAACGTTTAAGAATCTGGCATTATGTTCAAGAAGTTCAAAGAAAAGAAACAACAGCTGGTGCGCTTCCTGTTTGGCTCTTTTTCCGCCACTGCACTCATGTTCACCTTCCAAGCCTGCTATGGTCCTCCGGAGATACATATCAAAGCAAAAGTCCAAGGCAAGGTGCTTGATACAGAAACTGGGGCACCCATAAAAGGTCTTCAAGTGTCCATTCCAGCCTTGGATTTCACAGCCATCACCGACAATGAAGGCAATTTTGTGGATCCCAACGGAGAACGTTTTTTTAACGAATGGATCGGCTATGATGTGCAGGTAAACGACATTGACAGTATCGAAAACGGATTGTATGAGTCGTTCGACACCACAATTTCCGCTTCTGACCTTCAAAATCCACTTGAACTGAAAGTGAAACAGCATCGTGAGAATTCATAAAAGCAAGCGGTTCAAACGGTTTCTTTTCCGTGTGTTCCGAAAAAACGAAACGGCCATACACGAGTTAAATTATCTGTTCTGGGAGTGCACCTCGCGGTGCAACTTGTCATGTCGGCACTGCGGTTCCGACTGCAAAGCCGAACCATGTGTGCCAGACATGCCATTTTATGATTTTCTGACAGCCATTAAACCCGTGGAAAAACGCTACAAGCGCGGCACCACTCTTATTGCCATTACAGGTGGCGAGCCCTTATTGCGCGCTGACCTTGCCACATGCGGACGTGTGCTCCGCGAGCATGGCTTCCGCTGGGGCATTGTTACCAACGGCATGTTGTACGATGAAAAACGGCATCAGGAACTCATGGCAGCTGGACTTGGCTCGGTGACGGTGAGTTTGGATGGTTTAGAAAACACTCACAACTGGCTACGCAACCATCCCCAGAGTTTCCAAAGGGCACTACATGCGCTGCAAATCATCGCGCGCACTCCGAATCTGAACTACGATGTGGTGACTTGTGTGCATCAACGTAACCTTTCCGAATTACCACAACTGAAGAATCTTCTCATAGCCAACGGCATTCGTCATTGGCGTTTGTTCACCATTGCACCCATCGGACGCGCCACAAAAAATGCCGAACTTCAACTTAATCATTTACAAGTGCAGGAGATGCTTCAGTTCATCGCCGACACCCGCCGTGAGGGTTCAATTGATTTGAAATTCAGCTGCGAGGCCTACACTGGAAAATATGAGGAGAGCGTACGCGACAGTTATTTCTTCTGCCGGGCCGGCATTAACATCGGTTCTGTGCTTGTCAACGGGGATATTTCTGCCTGCCCGAACATCAACCGCTCTTTTGTGCAAGGAAACATCTATAACAACAACCTGATGGATGTTTGGGACAACCGATTTGATATCATGCGTAACCGTGATTGGATGCGTTGCGGTTCTTGCGAGAAATGCACCGATTACAAACAATGTCTGGGTGGTGCCATGCATTTGCGGTCAAACTACAGACAACCCATTCTGCGCTGCTACAAGTATGTTTAAGAACATCTCTATAACAATAATCTTCTGAACCTGCTATTGTGAATTAAATTAACATTTATTAAGCATAGCAATTCAAAAAAAATGTACTTTTGCCGCAAATTAATTACAAATTTTAAAACTTTTAAGGAAATGAAAAAAGTATTATGTATCGTAGCAGCTGGTTTGTTGCTTTGTTTCTTCACTACATCATGCAACAAAAAATGCCAATGCAAGACCTATGTCAATGGAGCTCTCACCACTACGGGCGATCCCTTTGAAGTGGAATCTGGTAAAAAATGTGCCGATTACAACAGTTCTGCTTCCCTTTTAGGCGTTACTACTGAGGTTAAATGTAAAGCTACCATGTAATTTTTTGTACAGTTGGAAAAACAGCCCCTTCAACGAGGGGCTTTTTTTTTATTTTTGCCGTCTCATCATAATAATATAATTGTATGACCATTAATATCATCACCTTAGGCTGTTCTAAGAACATCGTGGACTCTGAAATCATGGCTTCACGGCTGCAAAAGATGGGACATCGCATCTTCTTTGAATGCACCATGAAAACCGACGCCGTCATCATCAACACATGCAGTTTCATCGGTGACGCGCGCGAGGAGTCCGTCAACGAGATCCTCGCCCAAGTGGAACGCAAGATGCGCCGGCAGGTGAAAAAAATCTATGTGGTGGGTTGTCTTGCCCAACGCTGCAAACAGGATCTGGTGAACGAACTGCCCGAAGTGGACGGCTTCTACACATTCGATGAGCTGAAAAAACTAATGGAATCATCCGATTTCGACCTATTGGGCACCAGCGAGCGATTGCTCTCCACCCCACCCCACTACGCCTACCTCAAGGTTTCGGAGGGCTGCGACCACAGTTGTTCCTACTGCGCCATCCCCTTGATTCGCGGCAAGCAGGTCTCAAAACCCATCCCATTGCTTGTGGACGAGGCGCAAAAACTGGCCGACCAAGGCGTTAAGGAACTGATGCTCATCGCCCAGGACCTCACCTACTACGGCGTGGACCTGTCCGGGAAACAAGAACTGGCCAATCTGATGGAAGCATTGGCACAGGTGAAAGGTTTGGAATGGATACGACTGCACTATGCATACCCCATCCACTTCCCATACGAAATTCTGGATGTGATGAACGCCCACCCGCAATATTGCCGTTACCTGGACATTCCCTTCCAGCATGTCAGCGATGACATTCTGAAAAGCATGCGGCGTGGCGGCACCTCAAAATACATCTACGACCTCATCGCACGCATACGCGAGACGGTGCCCGGCATCGCGCTGCGCACCACTCTCATCTCCGGCTACCCTACCGAAACCAACGAACAACACAAAGAACTTGTGGAGTTTGTGCGCAAAAACCGCTTCGAGCGCTTGGGCGTATTTGCCTACTCCCAAGAGGACGACACTCCCGCCTACGACCTTGGCGACCCCGTGCGCCGGAACATCAAGACGCGCCGCGTGAACGAAATCATGCAACTGCAGGAAGGCATTTCCCGTGAACTCAACGAAACCAAAGTAGGCCAAACCCTGAAAGTGATTGTCGATTCCGAAGAACAGGATTTCTACGTAGGCCGCACCGAGTTCGACTCGCCGGATGTGGACAACAGCGTGCTGATCCGCAAAGACAAAGCACTGCACATAGGCGAGTTCTACGACGCTAAAATCACCGAAGCTGCCGCATACGATTTGTACGGCCATATCATTTAACAGTTGCTTTCATGGCATTCATAACAATAGAAGATTTTCGCGACATTTATCTGAAAAGTGTGCAACGGGGATTGCCTTTCCTGTTAAGCAAATTGTCCCCTTCGGGGAAAAGCAGAACGAAGAGCAGTTTCAACGAAACAGACATCCGGATCGACACATGGTCCATGATTCCTCTGGTTCAAAAACGATGGAACCGGATGATAACAGGGGATGAAACGATGACTTACGAAACATACTTGTCCAAGAAACTCATCCCCGAAGAACAGAAAATCCGCATGCTATCCATCGGTTCCGGTGTGTGCAGTCATGAAATCAAACTTGCCCAACTGAATTCCCATTGGGATATCACCTGTATCGATTTCTCTGAACAATTGATTCAAGAAGCAGCCAAAACCGCTTCGGAAAACGGCTTGGTGAACATGCATTTCCTAGCAGAAGACATTCTCGCCCATCCACTGCCAGAAAATGGCTATGACCTTGTGTTTTTCCATGGCTCCTTGCATCATTTCAAAAACATGGAATCTTTTCTGCAAAAGATCCATCGTACACTCTCCCCATCAGGTTGGCTGGTAATAAATGAATACGTGGGAGCAAACCGATTACAATACCCAAAATATCAAATTGAGGCCATCAACCAAGGATTGTCCCTCATTGAAAAACAGTACCGTAAAATGTTTTGCAGTAACTTGTACAAAAACAAATATTACGGTTCCGGGCGACTTCGCATGATTGTTTCCGATCCGTCTGAATGTGTGGAATCGGCAAATATTCTGCCATCTATACACAAGTTCTTCTCCATCAAAGAGGAAAAAGGCTATGGAGGGAATATTCTTATGCCGTTGCTCAAGGATTTGTCGCATCATTTTTTGGAATGCAACCAAAATCAGACACTACTCCTGCAACAATTGTTTGAGTTTGAAGACCAATATCTGCAAAAATATCCAAGCGACTTTCTGTTTGGAATATATGTCAAAAACTAAATTCGCATTATGAACCTTTTCCAATTATTCAAAAATGTTCGCCCTTTTGTAAAGCCCTATAAGTGGCTGGTTTTCACAACTTTGATACTGACTTTGGTCGGGTCGTTAATGGCACAGGTGAACGCCATTGTGCTCGACCGGACGGTCGATGCCATCAATGCGCTCATCGGCACCAACTTCCAATGGGGTCAGGCGGCGCGAATTATGACCATCATCTCCATCGTGCTGTTAGGCAAGGAGTTGCTCTCCGCAATCGTCACCTTTGCACAGAACTATTTCGGCGAGCGGATGCGGATTTATGTCAGCCGCGACTTGGCGCAAAGCGTCATCGAGAAGGTGCTCACCTTCAAGATGGCCTTCTTCAACTCTGGCGACAACGCCACCGGCAAGCTACAAGCTCGTATCGATCAGGGTGTCAGTTCATTGTCGCGCACGGTGCAGAACTTCTTCATCGACCTGCTGCCGTTGTTCACCAGCGCCCTGCTCGCCCTCATCCTGATGTTCGCAGCCAATGTTTATGTCGGTTTGGTCGCCCTCGGCATCGTGCCGGTCTATTTCTGGATTACCTACCGCCAGGCGCGTCGGCTCAAGGGTTGGCGGCGCGAGATGCGTAGCCATCTGGAGTCTAAAAGTCAGGGTATCAAGAACATCATCGACTCCATCAATGTTATCAAAAGTTTCAACCGCGAGCAGATTGAGGGGCAGAAACAGTTGGACATTCAGAACCAAGTGACAGAGAACCAGATGAAAACCCGCAGGGTAGCTTTCTACTACAACGGTCTCAAGAGCTTCGTGCGACAGGTGGGCACCGTGCTGGTCATCATCCTCACCGCCTACCTTGTGCTCATTGAGTATCCGGGCATGACCATCGGTAAGATCATGTACCATGTGATGTTGTTCAGCAATGTCATCGCGCCCATCACACAGCTGCAGCGCATCTTCGATGATGTGAACGACGCGCTGATCTACGCGGAGGGTTTCTTCGGCATCCTCAACTCCGAAAAGGAGGTCGAGCCGTCGGGCGAGTACAGACCGGAGCCCATACACGGCAACTTCGAGCTGAAGGGTGTCGATTTCACCTACCCGAACGGCACGCAGGCTTTGTTCGGCGTCAATATGAAGATTGAGCCGGGCAAGATCACAGCGTTGGTCGGGCTCTCGGGTGCGGGCAAGAGTACGATTGTCAACTTGCTGGACAAATTCTACGAGCCGCAGGTGGGCACCATCACCCTCGACGGGGTCGATCTGAAGGACTACGACACGCAATATCTGCGCGAGAACATCGGGTTGGTGTTGCAGAAGAACCACATTTTTGACGGCACGATTGAGGAGAACATCCTCTACGGCAATCCGGAAGCTTCGCACGAGGAGGTGGTGGAGGCAGCTAAAAAGGCGCACCTCTACGACCAAGTCATGGAACTGCCTAAGCAGTTCGCGCACAACGCCGCCGACCTATCCGGCGGGCAGCAGCAGCGCGTGGCCATCGCCCGCATGTTTCTGAAGAATCCACCCATCATCTTCCTCGATGAGCCCACCGCCAGCTTAGACGCCATCGCCACCGAGCAGATCAAGAACAGCATCGACGCCATCAAGCAGGACCGCACCGTCATCATCATCTCCCACAGCATCTCGCAGATCATCGACGCCGACTACATCTACGCGCTCAAGGACGGTCGCGTGGAGGAGGACGGCGACCCCGACGAAATCTACAAGAAGGGCGGCATCTACAAGGAGATCATCGACGCCTCGGCAAGAAGTCTGAACATCGAGAAGATTGCGAAAACGATAAGTTAGAGGTGGTGAAATGGGTGCATGAGGTGACGTTGGTAAAGGAGGAGAATGGGGTGAACATGGTACATGGGAATTTTTACAAGTTTACTATTCTCCTGATCGTGATTTTAATAATTCGCTATATTTATCATATATGCGTTGCCATGAACGGCAAGGAACCCCTATTGTTTGTTGGTAATAATCAAGTGTCTGCCGAAATGATTGTAATGCTTTTTCTAATCCAACTCTTCCAAACTCTTCATATATTTTTAAAATAAAGTAATCATATGAACGAGTTTCAAGTCCTCTTTTGCTAATTTCTCCGGTCCTCATCTTCGCATACCCATAATAAAAATCATTGAAGGACCCAGGATTCATTCCAAAAAAATTCTGCATCTTAATCTTCTGGTCTTTCAATGAAATTTTATTATCATATACTTCTTGAGCAGCCAAATAAATATTTTTAACCAATTCTTCTGATCTTGCCATAAAAAAACAATTAAAAATGATATTTATATCCGCAGCTTGTTTATCAGATTGACGGGGCAAAGATAGGGAAAAAATCATTTTGCTAATGTCAGCAAAATGGTCAAATATCTCGCAATATTTGCAGAAAAACGAACAAAACCATAGTTTCGTCATTTTTATGGAAAAAATATTTATTGAAGAGAATCATCTAAATGGATTGTTGTATTTTTGTCATCGAAAATCACAACAACTATGACATTACATTCTATAGTTCGCGAAAAAACATCAACCATTAACAGAAAACAAAAAAGAAAACCATGAACGCTAACAAAGCATTCGCCTCCGAGTACATCAAAGTCGGTAGAATCTCTATGCCTATTGCGAAACAAGCGCATGTGAAGTGCGCTGACATCATGATTGACAACAGACATATCGAGCATATAAACAAGAAACACAAGATGGAACTCGACACTCTTGGTATATCAGCAATGGATTTTGTCAAATTGATTGTCACGACTTTTGGAGAAATTCGCCAAGCTCCGAATGACGCATTGGATTTAGTGACATCCAATACCGAAGGAAAAAATTATGTAGCCGTTGTTACGCTTAACTACAACTACAAGAAGAAATTCTGGGAAATAAGAACGGCGCTCCCAGTTAGGACCGCCGTTGTAAAATCCAGAAAACTATTATGGAAACGGGAGCGAACCCCGATAAAAGATTAACTTTTGTGCCTTCCGCCTACGCGCTACGCTTACACTCCATAAGGTTTCCTGTTTATCTTTAGTACTATCCTGTCCTAAGGGCATGATGCTGTACAATAGAACTATATTCATCGGTGCAAAAATATAAAAAAATAAAACGCCACGAAAAAAAATGTACTTTTGCAGCATTATGAAAGGACGCGAAACCAAACCCCATATCGGAATCTTCGGGCGGCGCAACAACGGCAAGAGTTCCCTCATCAACGCCATCACCGGTCAGGAAATCGCCATTGTGGATGCCACCGCCGGCACTACCACTGACCCCGTGAAAAAATCCATCGAGATTTTCGGCATCGGACCCGTGGTGCTCATTGACACCGCCGGCATCGACGACGAAGGCACTGTAGGACAAAAACGCATTCAGAAGACGCTGGAAGCGCTGAAAACCATCGACTTTGCCATACTGGTCACCACAAACCATGTGTGCGGGCAACCCGAGCGCATGCTGATGGACAAATTCCACGAATATGAGATTCCCTTCATCATCGCCAACAACAAGTCCGACCTCAATTCCACCTCATCCCTCCCCGACGGCGTCATCGCCCATAATATGTACGATGTAAGTGCGAAGACCGGCCAAGGCATATCGGCATTATTGGATGCCATAGTGCAAAAGATGCCCTCTTCGGCCTACATTTCTCACTCATTATTGGGTGATATTATCGAAGATAACGACACGGTTCTGCTGGTGACCCCTATCGACACCGAGGCCCCCGAAGGCCGGCTCATTCTGCCGCAAGTACAGATGATTCGCGACATTCTGGACAATAACGCCATTGCCGTGGTGCTGAAAGAGGACAAAGTGTCCGACTGGCTCCGGCGCAACCCGACTCCCAAACTGGTGGTGACCGACAGCCAGATGTTCGGGCGCGTGTCCAAGGACGTGCCAGAAAGCATCCCGCTTACGGGCTTCAGTATCGTGCTGGCCCATCACAAGGGCGATTTCGGGCATTATCTGCAAGGCACCCCGCACCTCGACAAACTGCAGGACGGCGATAAAATCCTGATGCTGGAATCGTGCACACACCTCACCTCATGCGAGGACATCGGGCGCGGCAAACTGCCCCGCTGGATACAACAGCACACGGGCAAACAGCTGCACTTTGACTTCGTGTCCGGCCTCAACGCCATCCCTGACATCCGGCAATATGCCATGGTTATCCAATGCGGCGGTTGCATGATTACCCGCAAACAACTGATTAACAGATTAAAACCCGCCATTGACGCCGGCATTCCCGTATCCAATTACGGGATGGTCATCGCCTACCTGAATGGCATTTTCAAACGGGCAGTGCAACCGTTTATCCAAGATTAAAAATCGGTTCCGATGGAGAACAGAAACATGCCTTTCTTGTTCGGGATTTTAAAATCCTCCACACCCCAGGCATAATCGAAGCGGAGGAAGTAACCCAGCAGCGAGCACCGTGCTCCGACACCGAATCCACCCACGAAAGGATCCACTTGCCGACGCACCACAACCGATATTGGACCGCTGGTAATGTAACGGGTGTACAAGCAATTCTCTTCAGAATAAGGTGTCAAACCCGTCCAGGCGGTACCAAAGTCGCCAAACAAATTCAACTGTATGGAATTCAAGAAGTTAAACGACACTTTTCGTCCGGCGATAAGTTGCACTATGGGCACTCGCAACTCTCCACTCAACAAAACGAACGAAGTGCCGTTGCGAATATTCTGCTTAAAGCCGCGCATGTTGGTGGCCAGCGTCTGATAAGCGTAGTTCTTGGATTGGTCAACCCAAATATCTCTGTCGAACTTGGCGTTAATCCAATTATCGACGCCGCCCATATAGTACACCAAACGAGCCGAACCCACATTGGTTGAAGCGGCCAGGCGCACGGCAAAAGTCATATTTTTGTACAGTTTGAAGGAGCGCCGCGCATCCAAACCCACCACCAGCAAATTCTGCGTTTCTTTCTCAGCCCGCTGGTTATACTCCGCAAAAATCTTCATCTTAGTGCCACGCCACAGATTCGTGTACAACTCCTTTGAGGAATCGAAAATGTATTCCAATTTCACACCCGCCCACAAATGCCGTTCTTCGGGCATACGCAGCGAGTTGTCACTCAACGCGCCAATCACATTCGACTCATAGCGCCCGTTCAAAGTCAGCCGCACACTGTGAATCTTGTTAAAAGGGAATTTCAAGATATAGAAAATGCTGTTGGAACGCTGCTTATAAACATAATCCCTTATGCTGGAAGTGATGGATTGGCGGTAAATGACAATCTGACGGTCCAAGCGGCGCGCCAGATTTTCATAACTCATCATGAACTCATAACTGTTCAGGTCCACTCCCACTCGGAAACCGCCCGTAACCCGATAATCCTCAAACAGGTCGTTTATACCCAACATGAACAATGCGTTGAAACCGGTATTGAGGTAAATCGGAGAGGTGCCACCTTCAAATTGCTGATACGAGGTGTTCAAAAAACTGAAGTCTGCCTGCGTAATCACCTTATTGATTGAATATTGTACCCTATAGCCGCTTCCCACAGGAATATAGAATTCCGCTTTGGGCGCAACGGAATCACCACCCAGGGTATCTTGGGGAACCGTATCCATCTTCAATGCTTCCTGCCGCTCGTTTTCCAACAATATTTTCTGATGAAAAAACGACGGTTCTACCGTGACCTGCTTTGAAAAATCCAACGGATTAACATGGATGCCTTTTACTCCATTTTTCAGCGATATAGTGGCAACCTGCTGGTTCACCGCATCATAATCATGTTCAAGAGAACTCACCCCCACATCCGTGAGCGGGTGGGTTTTGGCAAACGACATATAGTGCACGGCCGTGTCAATCCGGCTTATAGTACTGTCAAATCGAGCCGCATACTGATTCACATATATGCTCTCGTCACCCAAAAAGACAATGTTGTCCCGATTCACGCGTCGTGCGTCATATGCGTTGCCTTGCTCCAAATCGGTAACCCGCAAGAGTGCCGGATCATTCTTGGCATACGAATACAAAAACAAGTCGTAATGATTCTGTGGCGTCGCCTCTGTCATTTCGTCATTCAGCATAATCGTGTCACGCGGACGGTTGGACGAAAACACGATCTCTTTCTGGTCTCGCACAAAAACAGGCGCATAATCATCATAAAAATCGTTCGTCAGATTTTGGAAAGAACGGGAAAGGAAACTGTAGATGAAAATATCAGACTGCCCGTTTTTAAATCCGGAAAACAGCATCATTTTCCCGTCATCCGAATAGCACCATGAGGTTATCTTCTCCACATCCACCAGAAAGCGCTTCTGCCATTTTCGTTTCGACACATCGTACGGATAATAGTAGCAATGCCCTTTCGACTCAAAGGTCATACCAAGGATAGAGTCATACGGATGCCATGCCAAAAGCGGATACGAGAGGTCGGGGTTGTCTTCAATTTTTTGAAACCGTTTCAGGATGCATCTCGGTCTTTTGCTGTCGGCGGTTTTGAGCCACACCCGCACCTGCCCGGCCTCATTGGTCACATACGCATAACTCTGACCATCCGGCGCAAAGCAAAAACGCGTGTATTCCCGTTTCGGATTCGGGCGTTTCACGATGCCGTTGCCTTGTGGTATCTGGCGCTCCAGATCCGGATAATACATCACGCAATAATATTTGTACCAATTGTACAATAATGTCTGATAGGGCACCTGAGCCACATAGGTGAAAGCCCGCGACATGCTCTTGAACGCACGGGTGGCGTACAAAATTCGATAGATGCTCTCCTCGCCGTATGTGTCGCTTATATATTTCCATAACGAATGTCCGGCATAAGTCGCATCACGAGGCGAAAGATCATCAAAATCAGCATAATGCTGTGTTAGGATGCCGTCCTTCACATGCGCATCCACATCGCTGTTCCACGACTCGCCATAGTAGGAAGCCAGTCCGCTGAAATACCAGTTGGGCACATCCATGAGATAATCGTAGGTCATGTTGGAACCTACCGACGCGCCTTGCACCAACCAGTGGGCATACACATTCATAATGCCGCTACGGATCATCCGGTCCAAGTGCGCACGGTTGCCGTCAAAATAGATGTAGATTTTCGTGCCATAGACATTCGTCACGCCGCCTTGGTTGTAGAAATCATCGTCGTCGTAGGCAAAATTGGACTCGCGAAAATCCTCTTGGGTATTGTAAACGATAAGCTGGAGTTTCCTTCTGGAAGAATAATGCAGTTTTTCCTCAATGTCAGCGATAATCTGCGGGGCCTTAAAATAGACATATTGCGCCAACGCCTTGCCTGTGGGATAAAAATAAACATCATATTGCTCCGCACGCATGAACTGCCAGTTGAAATTCTGGTGCTGCACGCGGTTTTTCCCGAAGCTAATTTGCGAGCCATTATAGAATTGGGCGTCGGCTTTTGAGATGGTGAAAAGAACCGCAACGCATATTAATATGCATTGTATCAATGATTTAACAATAAATTGCCGTTTTTTCTCCATTTGTGTTTTAAAATGGCAAAAATAATAAATTTGATGATTCAAAAAAATTTGTATTTTTGCCGCCCCAAAAAAGGACAGAGATCCTGATTGGTAAAATTCATTTAATTAACATCAAACCAAATTTTTATGGCAACAAGAATCAGATTACAGAGAAGAGGTAAAAAGAACCAACCTTTTTATCACCTTGTAATTGCGGATGGTCGTGCACCACGTGACGGACGTTTTATCGAAGATCTTGGCACATACAACCCACTGACCAATCCTGCAACGCTCAACATCAACTTTGAACGCGCCTTGTATTGGGTGGAGAACGGTGCTACACCTTCCGATACCGCCCGTGCGATTCTGAAACGCGAAGGCGTTTACATGATGAAACACCTCAAGGGAGGCGTGGCAAAAGGCGCCTTCTCTGAGACCGAGGCCCAAAGACGTTTTGAGGCCTGGAAACATGAAAAGAACAGCAAACTCAGCAACATCGTTCGCGAGGAAGCCGACAAAAAACGCGATGTCGTGAAGAAGCGTATTGCCGAGGAAGTGAAAGTTAAGGAAGCCATGTCAGCCAAGATCGCAGCCCGCAACGCTGAGATCGCCGCAGCCGCTGCCAAAGCCGCTGAGGAAGAAGCTGCCGCCAAGGCCGCCGAAGAGGCCGCTGCCGCTGCTGAAGCCGTAGCCGAAGAAGCCGCTCCCGCCGCCGAGGAAGCTCCCGCAACCGAAGAAGCTGCTCCTGAAGCATAATGGAAAACGACTTTTTCTATTTGGGCACACTAACCAAACCTTTCGGACTGAAAGGAGGTTTGTGTGCCTTTTTTGATACCGACAACCCTGAAAACTACGCTGAACTTCCCGCTGTATTTCTGGATCTCGACGGCGAGAAGATCCCTTACAACATTGAGGAAATCATCTATCGGGGCAGCAACCAGTTCATCATCCGCTTCGCCGGAGTCGGGGCCAACGAAGCCCGCGACTTTGTGGGCGTGGAACTTTACCTGCCCCTGAACCAACTGCCCAAACTGCCCGGCAACCGTTTCTATTTCCACGAAGTGATCGGATTTACGGTAGCAGACGAGCAAAAGGGCGAGATCGGCACCTGCCGCGAGTTCCTGGAAGTGAGCAACAACCCCATCATGGTGGTGGCGCACGACGACAAGGAGATCCTCATCCCCGCCAGCCAGCAGTTCGTCACCGGCATCGACCGTGACAACCGCATCCTGCACATCCAAGCGCCGGAGGGGCTCATCGACATGTATTTGCAATAATCAGTTTATTTTCACCTCATCCGTCATAATCCACGCCTTCTCGCCTGCCGCGGCGTGCCACGCGGGCAGCTTCTCCACCGGTTCGGTCTCAACACGGATGTATTTGACCTTATATTTGATATTTGGGATTTTGTGGCGCAGGATGCAGACCCGCGGTTTGTCATTCTCCTTCAACACTGGGTCAAATGGCAGCGCAACCTCCTCGGGCTGGCTGTACTTCTTGCCGTTCTTGGAATACGACACCATCACCTTCTGCGGCATAAAGACCCACTGCGAGGGATGGTGCGCGAAACTGAGGGTGATCGTCAAGGTGTCGTTCTGATTCTCATTTAATGCACATTTCATATTCATCGGCTCGCCAAAATAGCCGACCCAACCTTCATGAAAATTGGCGGGATTGCCGATTCTCTTATCCATGAGAATAGTGTCTGGTTTATTGTTATATGGGGCGGTAGGAGTGTTTAACACCACTTTTTTTACCCATGATTTTGTCACACTTGTTAAAGTGGGTTTAGGTTTTTTCTTGCCAATATGAGGAATCTGAATATTTTTTTCAATGAACATCGGAACAAAAGTGGAATCTTCCCCTATCTTCAAATGCAGGTTAAAATATATAGGTTCTGCCTTCAGCAAATCCTTTTCCAGAACACTGGGACCGCAGGTGGCCGTGCCTAAACCAGATTGAGCATAATCCACATTTAATGTATAATATCCTTCCCGCTGTAATTCATTAGTGTGTTTTGAATGTTCGATCGTTTCGTCACTATAAGGATAAATACTGAATTCACAATTCTCTCCAATCAGTTGCGCAGAAAGCATCCGCTCGTGTTTTTTGTCAAAGAGAGATACATAGCGAGTGTTCATCCGATTGCCTGCCGCCTGCGGACGCATATAGTGATGGAAAAGATTGTCTGTTGGTGCCTCGTAATGACCCATAAAACCGCACGACTGCCGGTCTTTGTAGGTTTCCTGCGCATAACCCACCCATTCTGTGGTCACTAACTCGTCGGAAACCTTCATTTGCACACCCACTTTAGGTATGATTTCCACCCATTTATGAGGAATAATCGTGTTTTGAAGCACAATATCTCCTGAAGTCCGAATCTGATACAATTGAATAACATCCATAACAATCTCGTCATTACAATTCATCATTTCGGATTGAATGACAACTATCACGCCGCCTTGCCACGGTTTTGTGCCAAATGAATAATAACTTGTCTTTCTCACAAGAGAGTCAAATCCTATTCTCCTCCACAATTCCGCTCCATGGGCATCAACATAATCGTTATCCGTCGGAGGACGCCAAAAACACAACTCTGGACCCTGACTCACAATGACTTTACCTCCTTTTTCGATGGATGAGATGCGAGCATTCGCTTCATCAAAAATAATTTTAATATCCTTGAATTTGATGATCGAAAATGAATCCACCTCCGCAAAGGTGGTGTCCAATTCAAAATCTTCGATTTTTCGCGTCGGCACCGGCAACTTGAACTGTTCGTAAGCGATTACATTTCCTATTTCCTTTATACCCTCTTCACCTCTTGTGCCCCATCCACCCCTTGCTCCCTTCGTGTCCTTTGCACCCTTTGTGTCCTTTGTGCCCTTTGTGTTAACCACATAGAAATCCAGCATCACATCCCGCCCAGGCAGCACAGTGTCAGGAATCCATTGTTTGATAAAAGATTCTGGCAAAGTGAAATAGGCCGTGTCGTGGGGTGCAAGAGACTGATTTAAAAATCCGATAATGGGACGATTGGGGATGGAGAGAAAATCATTCGGATGTTTGGGTGTTTCATGCGCCACATTGGGCTGAAGCGTATAGAAAATATTGAAATCCAGTAAATTGGTAAAATCGAAGCGGTTGATGATACGGAACCTCAATGAGTCCAAATCCACCGCCTCAATGGTGACTGGCTGATAGACCTTCCGCACTTCGGCCAACTGCGGGTGCGGTTTCCGGTCGGGATCTACCAGGCCGTTGATGCAGAAGTTGCCGTCGGAGGGCATGTTCTCCCCGAAGTCGCCGCCGTAAGCGTAGAACTCCCGGCCCTTCGCATCTTTCGTCAGCAGACCCTGATCCACCCAATCCCAAATACAGCCGCCCTGCAGCTGCGGGTACTTGTAGATGGTGTCCCAGTAGTTCTGGAGGCCGCCGCAGCTGTTGCCCATCGCGTGCGCGTACTCGCACATGATGAACGGCCGCTCCTGCTTTTTCTGTGCATACTTGGAAAGGTAGTCCGCCGAGGGATACATGATGGCCACGATGTCGGTGTTGCGGTCGTAGAGGGCGCGCTCGTACTGCACGGGGCGCGTGCTGTCCTGGTCTTTCAGCCAGTCGTAGGCCGCCTCGTAGCACACGCCATTGCCCGACTCGTTGCCCAACGACCAGACGATAACGCACGGGTGGTTCTTGTCGCGCTCGTACATGTTGCGCGTGCGCGCTACCGTAGCACGCTTAAAGTCAGTGCGTTTCGCCAGTGACTTCTCGCCGTAGCCCTGCGCGTGCGACTCCGCATTGGCCTCGTCAATGACATACAAACCGTATTTGTCACACAAATTGTAAAATTCCGGCGAGTTGGGATAGTGGCTGGTACGAATCGTGTTGATGTTGTTGGCTTTCATCAGCAGGATGTCCTCCTCTATGCGTTTGTCGGCCACATGGCCCGTCTCGGGATCATGCTCGTGGCGGTTCACCCCGCGGATGGTAATAGGCACGCCGTTCACTTTCAAAAGACCGTCTTCAACTTTCACATTGCGGAATCCGATATACACACAGGCATTGTCAATATGCTTTTTATTGCTGTCGGAAAGAAAAATGAGCATCTTTTCCAAATGGGGATGTTCAGCCGTCCAAGGCGTGACTTCGGGTAACTCGGCTTTCAAGCGAACATAGTGTTTTCCCACTGTATTCTTATGAATCGTGTCGGCATAATTATGAAAAATCACCTCTTCTGTCTTAAAGTCCCTTTTTGGAAAATTGACTGAAATATAGAGCCTTTGGTCTTTCGGACAGGAATCCAGATTTTCGATAGTCATCTCTATATCCAAAATCCCATGCTTATAGGTGGAATCCAAGTCCGCCACCACTTTGTAATCGTAAATGCGTGTTCTGGGTTGGGCGTAGAGAGTAATGCCGCGCTCGATGCCACTCAGCCGCCAGAAATCCTGGCACTCAAAATAGGAACCGTCGCTCCATTTGAAAACCTGCAGCGCAATGAGATTACGCTTGCCCAATTGCACGAATTGGGTAATATCAAACTCAGAATTGGTCTTGGCGTCCTCGCTGTAACCCACAAACTCGCCGTTTACCCAAAGGTAGAAGCAGGATTTCGCGCCCCCGACATTGATAATCACTTGCTTGTCTTTCCATTTTTTGTCAATATTCACCCATTTGCGATAACTGCCCACGGCATTGCCTTTTACGGGCACTCGTGGCAACTGACTGTTGTCGAAATCGTTAGTGGTGTTCACATAGACGGGCACACCATAGCCGTTGAGTTCCCAGTTTCCCGGCACAGGAATGGTGCCCCAACCGCTGTCGTCGTAGTCGGTTTTGAAAAAGTCGGTGGGCCGCTCGTCGGCGTTGGGCACATAAAAGAACTTCCACTGGCCATCAAGGTTCTCAAAAGAATGGTTTTGGACAGCATATTCGTTGTTTTGCGGAATGTTGGCCCGCGGGTACAGTTTATTCACCTCGAACACTTTGGGATCCTGCCACTCGGTGAAGGTCTGGGCGGAGAGGGAGAGAACAGCACAGAATATAATAAAGTATAGGAGAATTTTTTTCATTGAGGATTTTTCAGTTACAAATGAATGCATTTTACAACTGTATGGATTTTGCAAAAATACATTTTTTCTTATCTTATTTTTTGGGGCAATGATTCAGAAGGGGAGTCTTTGAGTACGGCACCAGAGGTGCCGCGAACATAATATGTGATAGAATCCCTATCATTATTGTCACTTCAGATCAACTCCTATATCATTGCTTTTTTTTAATAAAAGACACCGATTTTAGACTCCCGTTTTCCCGAACAGTTAAAACATACTGCCCGGCAGGCAGGTTTCCGTTGTCCAACATAATAACATGCTCATCCAACAAACCTTCCGCCACTCTCTGACCTCTAAGATTGTATATTTCATAAACCGATCCAGCTAAATCCTGCGTATAATCAATGTAAATCTTGTCGTGGACAGGATTGGGATAAATGCGGATGTCCGCCTTCTGATTTTGCAAAGACGGCACAGCATCGGGATTGTCTGTAACACCAAAGCGGCTCAGATACGGAAAAAGATAATCGCGCAAATCCAACCGCTGGAGCGCTGGCGGAATGTCAACAACAAGATCCATCACTGGAATTGAGGTGCTTTCATTGGTGATATAGTAGTTCAAAGCATTACGAGTGGCTATGGCCTCAATCTGAGCCCTTGTGGAAAAATCGAAATCCAACCGCCGTTTGTTGCCCGAAAAGAATCTATCTCCTTGAAAATCATACAATAATAAAACAAACGGATGGAGCGACGACAACAAATTCGACGGGGCATAGTCGTAACCACACAGAACAACCAACTTATATTCAGGCATATACGCTGCGCCCGTAATCAGTCCGTTCACATTATAGGTTTCGCATCGGCGTGCCATGTGTGCACCCGGTGTCTTGGGAATAGCGTAAATCGTAGTTTGGGTGGAAACCCACTCTTTGGTGAAGATATAGATGCTGTCACCGGAAACGATGAACGCCTCGCAATCAAAATCAGTGGCTTGAGGGTTGGAGGTAAAATCCGTCTGGTCCTCGTAGGAAAACCATATCGTATCTATTACGACCGCCTGATTCAAAATCGATTCCTTGCTAATTCTCAAGATTTTGAGATTTTGCCGGTTGCCGTTGTTATTGCCCACATCCCCGAAATACAAATAGAGACTGTCCTGGGTAATTTCTTCCATATCATAATACTGGATTCCATCAAAACAGATGGTTTCTATCGTCTCCGCATTGGTGCTGTCAATTTGATATAAACAGCTATCGTTGTGGTCATTATTCGTCCAGTAGCCATTTTCCCAATAAAAGAGAGAGGAGGTACTTCCCAACTGCGAGTCCAGCGTCCCAATCTCAACCGGCATTATAATCGTGGAGGCATATTGGCAACTGCCATCGTTAAGAGTGGCCATAGGATTGAAATTGAGTGCCAGCGAATCGGTACAGCCGCACACCTGAGCAGAGCATACCAGAACGGTTGCCACGAGCAGAGCGAGCATGAAAATGTATTGGGAATAATTTTTCATACGGCAAAAATAGGATTTTTTGTTATTAAATCCATCGTAATGGGCAACCCTTCGGAGTTGCTACGGGATAGCGTTTTTTTTATGATGCATCAATGCATTATTTTATTATTTTTGTACCCTCCTCTGCCTAAGGCAGGACATCATTATCGCAACAACCAAAATCCTGAAACTATGAAAAGAGCATTGAACTTGATGATTGTGGCAACATTTTCCGCCGCATTGTGCCTCTCCGCCTGCCATCATGAGAATGGTGAAGAAGGCACCAATCCTGTGTATCCAGAAACACCTGTAATTGTCCAAAATGCCGTTCAGGACATTGATGGCAATCAATACAACGCTGTTCGCATGGGCGACCAGTTATGGATGGCGGAGAACCTCAAAACCACCCATTTCGCCGATGGAACAGAAATACCTCTGAGCACCGGTTCTTCTTCTACTACCCCGTACCGATATATCCCTAACGACAACCCCTCAAACATTAGTGATTACGGTTATTTATACAACTGGGCTGCGACAACCCGAAATTCTTCATCCAACAGCAATTCTGCCCATGTTCAGGGAATATGCCCAGACGGCTGGCATGTGCCAAGCGATGCGGAATGGAAGCAACTGACCAACTATGTGGGAGGCAATATCCAATATGTTTGCAATGAGATCAATGGTAACATAGCGAAAGCCATGGCCTCCACAACAGGTTGGAGCTACAGTTCCAACTCCTGTGCAGTAGGCAACGACCCGAATTCCAATAATGCTTCCGGTTTTTCCGCCATGCCTGCTGGCGGGTACTACGGAAGTCCCAGCTATTTCAGTTATCGCGCATATTTCTGGACTGCTGACAAGTTCAATGACTGCAACGCATACAGCCGCAGACTCGATTATAACTACGCGGATGTGGAAAGATGCAATCACGATAAGAGCGACGGATTATCCGTCCGCTGCGTGCAAGATTAAGACCAGTTAACCTCCTTCACCACCACTTTGCCCTCCTTCACGGAGAATTTCACCTCATACCCCTCAAACGGGAACCCATACACGCGGGTCTCATCGTCATGGTAGGCGGGGCGCGGGTCCTGCGCAAGCACTTCGCGCAATTTTTCTAATGTCGCCTTGGGCATTATTTTGGCAACCTCCTCAGGAATCTCCACCTCCACCTGATAATGCTCATGCACTTGGGTGAAACCCTTAGTGGCTTCCGGGTGGCAATCAGTGGTTAACAGATAGGGCTTGATGTCGTAGATGGGTGTGCCGTCCATGAGGTCGGCGCCACCTACCAGGAGCGTGGGATTCTTCGGCGAGAGGTCCACCTCGATCAACTCCACACAGGAGAGCCCAATGGGATTGGGGCGATAAGGCGAGCGCGTGGCGAACACGCCCATACGCCGGTTGCCGCCCAGTCGCGGCGGACGCACCGTGGGCGACCATTGTTCCTGCTTCACCTCTGAAAACCCCCAAATCAACCACAAATGCGAGAACTCCTCTATGCCGCGCAACGCCTCCGCATTGCGGTACTCCGGCTCAAACACGATGCGTGTGCGCAACGAGGGGGCCAAACCGCTCTGTCGCGGAATGCCGAACTTGGAAGGGAATTCACTATGTGCGTGGGCGATAATGTTGAGGGTCATAAGGGTGAATGGGGTGAAATGGGTAAAAGAGGTGCAATAGGTGCAGGAGGTGAAAGGGGTGCAGAAGGTAGAAGAGGTACAAGAGGTGAAAGAGATTATGGGTTGCAAAAATGCGAAAAAAACAAATTCCGTGCTCATACAGGTGTTTTGGTCAAATTTCTTCCATTTTTCATTTAACAATCATCTCTTAAAAAAGATTTTAATATCTGATAATCAATTATTTGCAATTTTCATTTTAAGAACTGTTTGTTAAAAAACACATCTTTTTCGTATGGTAAAAAATCGTATCTTTGCGCTCTATTAACTCAAAAAAACATTAACCTATGGAAAAAGAAGAATTACAAAGCAGCGTGAATGCCGAAAAGTTGAAAGTGCTGAATTCGACGCTGGAAAAACTGGAAAAACAGTTTGGCAAGGGCTCCATCATGCGCATGGGCGACACCAAAGTTGAAGATATGGACGTTATCTCCACCGGTTCCATCGGACTGGACGCCGCACTGGGTGTGGGCGGTCTCCCGAAGGGCCGTATCATCGAAATTTACGGACCGGAATCATCCGGTAAGACAACTTTGGCCATCCACGCCATTGCTGAAGCGCAGAAAAACGGTGGCATTGCCGCCTTCATCGATGCGGAGCACGCCTTCGACCGTTTCTATGCTGAGAAACTGGGTGTGAACACCTCCGACTTGCTGATTTCGCAACCCGACAACGGGGAACAAGCCCTGGAAATCGCCGACAACCTCATCCGCTCGGGCGCCATCGACATCATTGTCATTGACTCTGTGGCCGCCCTTACGCCGAAAAGCGAAATTGAGGGTGACATGGGCGACTCCAAGATGGGATTGCAGGCGCGTTTGATGTCGCAGGCCCTGCGCAAACTCACCGCCACCATCAACAAGACGGGTTGCTGCTGCATTTTCATCAACCAGTTGCGCGAGAAGATCGGCATTTTGTTCGGAAATCCGGAAACCACCACGGGTGGTAACGCCTTAAAATTCTATGCGTCAGTTCGTTTGGATATCCGCCGCCAAGCCCAGATCAAGGATGGCGACACCTCTATCGGCAACCATGTGAAGGTGAAAATCGTCAAGAACAAAGTGGCGCCCCCATTCCGCACAGCCGAATTTGACATCATGTTCGGCGAAGGCATCTCCAAGCGCGGCGAGATTATCGACCTCGGCGTGGAGTACGGCATCATCAAGAAAGCCGGTTCCTGGTTCTCCTACGGCGACACCAAGTTGGCGCAAGGCCGCGAGGGTGTGAAACAACTGCTGGCCGACAATCCGGAACTCTGCGACGAACTGGAAGCCAAGATTCGTGAGGCAATCAAAAACAACCAACAATAGTATCCTATGAAAAACCGTATCGTCATCTTGCTGTTGTGTGCGCTCGTCACTCTTTGCGGCTGTCATAACAACAAGAAATACGCAGACCTGCCGGAAGAGCTGGCCGCTTTGTGCAAGAGTATCGACAAACATCCCAAAAACTCGGAACTGTACTACCAGCGCGCCAACTATTACTACATGCACAAAGATGTGGACAAAGGCATAGCTGACATGCAGACCGCTGTCAAACTGCAACCCGACAGCAGCAAATATTATATTATGTTGTCAGACTTGTATTTTGCACAAGTGGAAACCGACTTGGCAGAGGAAATGCTGGAAAAGGCCATTCAGAAAGACCCGAAGAACAATGAGGCCCGATTGAAACTGGCAGAACTTTTCTATCATGAGAACCTGCTCACGCAATGCAATGAGACGCTGGATGAGGCCATCAAACAACAGAAATACAACCCTAAGGCCTACCTGATAAAAGCGTTCATGTACAAGGACATGCAGGATACTACCGCTTATCTGCGTATGTTACAATTGGTTATAGACCAAGATCCCAAAGAGGTGAAGGCCTATCTGGAACTAGGTTATTTCTATCAGAAGAGTTTGAATCCCCTTGCCGCCTCCTATTACCAAAACGCATTGAATGTGGATCCCAACAATGTGGAAATCCATTACAACTTGGGAAAACTGTACCAGGATCTGGAGCAATACCAAGAGGCAGAGCAGGAATACAAAACCGCCATCCAGCTGGATGAAAAGCACATTCCCTCTCTTAACAATCTGGGTTACATGTATTTGGATGAGCCATTCAACAAATATGAAGATGCCGTCAAATTGTTCACAAAGGCAATCAAAGAAAATCCGGATTTTGTGTATTCCGTGTGCAACCGTGGCGTGGCGTACGAATATTTGGGACAATACGACAAGGCACGCAAGGATTACGAAAAGGCGCTGAAACTACAAACCAACTTTGAACCAGCCATCTTAGGTCTGAACCGGTTGGACAAACTGCAAAGCAAATAACGATGAACGAAAATTTAGATCCGTCCGCCACCCGGTTGTCGTCAGCCGACAAGGAGTTCGAAAGAGCCATCCGCCCTGCCGTCTTCCAAGACTTCCAGGGCCAGAAGCAGGTGATTGAGAACATCATGGTGTTTGTGCACGCGGCCAAAGCGCGTGGCGAGGCGCTGGACCATGTTCTGCTGCACGGACCTCCAGGATTAGGGAAAACCACTCTTTCACACATCATTGGCAACGAAATGGGCGTGAATGTGCGCTGCACCTCCGGTCCCGTCATCGACAAGCCCGGTGACTTGGCCGGTCTGCTCACCAATCTGGAACCCCACGATGTGCTTTTCATTGATGAAATACATCGTTTGTCACCCGTGGTGGAAGAGTACCTTTACTCCGCCATGGAGGACTATAAGATTGATATTATGATCGATAGCGGGCCAAGTGCCCGCAGTGTGCAGATCTCGCTGAACCCGTTCACGCTGGTGGGTGCCACCACGCGGTCTGGATTGCTCACTGCCCCATTGCGCTCCCGTTTCGGCATCAACTTGCGCCTGCAATATTACGATGCTGAAACGCTTTGCCATATCATACAGCGTTCCGCATCCATTCTGGACATCCCGATTCACGATGAGGCCGCGTTGGAAATCGCAGGCCGCAGCCGCGGCACGCCCCGTATCGCAAACCTGCTCCTGCGGCGCGTGCGTGACTTCGCGCAAATCAAGGGCGACGGCACTATCACCCTGCCCATCACACAAGTGGCCTTGTCGGCACTCAATGTGGACAAGCATGGTTTGGACGAGATGGACAACCGCATTCTGAGCACCATCATCGACAAGTTCAAGGGCGGTCCGGTGGGGTTGAGCACAGTGGCCACAGCCGTAAGTGAAGACGCCGGCACAATAGAAGAGGTATATGAACCGTTCTTAATACAAGAGGGATACCTTATGCGCACCCCGCGCGGGCGCGAGGCCACCCCTCTGGCATACGAACATCTCGGCAAAAGCAAATTCGCTTCGCCACAACAAGAACTCTTTTAAAATCAACATATTATGAAAAAGATTGTCATCCTGCTTGGATTAATCCTGATATCCTTTACGGTTGTCTTAGCCCAAGAGCCATCGACAGTTGATACCCCGAAAGGCAAACGCAATCCTCAAAAACCAGTGGTCATCAAAGATGACGGACTTGGGCACAAACTCAATTTCGGATTATCCTTTGCCCCTACCATTGACTGGATGTTTCCCTCAACCACCGGTTTCGAGCGGAGCGGCAGTTCCTTTGGCATGCGGTATGGTTTGAACATCAATGTCAACCTGACCCTGCGGAAAAACTACTATGTTTCCACCGGTTTCATGATTGAGCGGCTTGGCGGCAAGATGAAGTTCATCGACAACATCGCCTTCCCAATCCCGATTGACAGCTTCACGGTGACCACCACAGGCATTGACCGCCATTACAAAGCGCACTACCTGACCATTCCGCTGGGCATTACTTTGAAATCCAAATCCTTGCGCAACTTCTTTGTCGTGGGAAATTTCGGTTTATACAATAGTATCTTGCTGCGCGCCTCCAACAGCGACACCTACACCTTCTCCAATTGGCAGACAGGCGAACCTGAGTACTGGACCAAGCAGAGCACACCCTCCTCGGAAACCGCTCTGTTTAAGGAATCCGCATACGCCGGATTAGGATTTGAGTACTCCATCACCAAAAACTGCCGGGCCGGAGTCACCGTCAATTATGCGCACTCACTCACCAATTATTTCAAAGGCAGGGGAAATGCGCAAAACAATTTCACACACGAGGACCAAATCGCCAAACTCGGTTATCTTGAACTGGTGTTTAACATCAACTTCTTCTAAACATGAAATTTATCTGTATCGGAAGAAACTACGCAAAACACATTCAGGAGTTGCAGCATGAGACTCCCAAAGAACCTGTTTTTTTCCTGAAACCCGACAGCGCCATCACCCGATGCAACCGTCCGTTTTTCCTGCCCGACTTTTCGGAACGAGTGGATTATGAAACCGAAATAATCGTGAAAATCAACCGATTAGGCAAATGTATTGCTGAAAAATTCGCTCATCTCTACTATGAAGAAATCGGATTAGGTGTAGATTTCACCGCAAGAGACATTCAAAAGCGTTGCATCGACCATGGGAACCCTTGGGAGATTGCCAAAGCGTTTGACGGTTCCGCCGTAGTAGGGAAATTCCTGCCCAAAAGCCAACTTCCCAATGTGCAGAACCTGAACTTCCATCTGCTACTGAATGGCGAAAAAGTGCAGGAAGGCAATAGCAAGGACATGCTTTTCACCATTGACCAGATTATCGCGTATGTGTCCAAATTCATCACCTTACGCACGGGCGACATCATCTTCACAGGCACGCCTGTTGGGGTGGGCCCCGTGCATATCAATGATCATCTGGAAGGTTTCCTGGAAGATGAGAAAATGTTTGAATTTAATGTAAAATAACGAATATGAAAAGCAACAAAGTACTTAAAATTCAACTAATTACGATGAACCTCCTCCAGTTTGCCATCTGGGGGGCTTATCTTACCTGCATGGGACGTTATCTGGGTCCTCATGGTCTGGGAAAACACATCGGCTTGTTTTATTCCATTCAGGGCATTGTTTCCATATTCATGCCCGCATTGCTCGGTATTGTAGCTGACCGTTGGATTCCCGCACAAAAAATGTTAGGCATCAGTCACGGCATCTCCGGTGCCGCCATGATATGCGCCGGCATTTACGGCATATCCGCAGGAATGAATGTGCAATTCGGTCCGCTCTTTGCCCTTTATACTCTTGGCGTGGCATTCTATATGCCCACCTTGGCCTTGTCAAACGCCGTGGCATATAATGCTTTGGACAAAGCCGGATTGGACACCGTGAAAGCGTTCCCGCCGATTCGCGTGTTCGGCACTATCGGTTTCATCATCTCCATGTGGGCTGTTGACCTGCTGGGACTTCAGGAAAGCGCCCGACAATTCCTCTTCAGCGGCTGCATTGGTTTGGTGTTGGCCTCCTATGCCTTCACACTGCCCAACTGTCCTATCGTCAAAAGCGCAGAACACAAATCCATGGCCGAAGCACTCGGACTCAAGGCATTCTCCCTTTTCAAAGAGAAAAAAATGGCCATCTTCTTCATTTTCTCCATGCTTTTGGGTGTTTCCCTGCAAATCACCAACGGTTTTGCAAACCCGTTCATTTCCAGTTTCGGCGCTAATCCCGAATATGCCAGCACCTTCGGTGTGAAGCATGCCAATATGCTGGTATCTTTGTCTCAAATATCTGAAACACTGTGCATTCTGCTTATTCCTTTCTGCCTTAAGAGATTCGGCATCAAGCGTGTGATGCTGATTGCCATGTTCGCATGGGTTTTGCGTTTCGGTCTGTTCGGAGTGGGAAATCCTGGCAGCGGCGTATGGTTGTTCATACTTTCCATGATCGTCTATGGCGTGGCCTTCGACTTCTTCAACATCAGCGGTTCGCTGTTTGTGGATAAAGAGACAGACATCTCCATCCGTTCCTCCGCCCAAGGTCTGTTTATGCTGATGACCAACGGCATCGGCGCTACTATCGGAACACTGGCCGCGCAAGCCGTGGTCAACCAGTTCTGTTCCTGGGAACCTGTCATGACCGAAAACGGCATGCGGCATTTCCTGACAGGTAATTGGACAGCCGTTTGGGGCATTTTCGCACTCTATGCCTTCATCGTTGCCGTCACCTTTATCTTTGCTTTCAAATACAAAAAAGAAGACGAATTGAAGAAAGAAACCGGTTCGGATGCTATAGAATAGACCCATCTGAACAATTCTTTCCTTCCCAATAAAAAAGCGGATGACCCATCACGAATCATCCGCTTTTCATTTCATGAGAGTACGATTACTCTTTCACCACGCAGACCAAGTTGCGGTCGCCGTAAGCGTCGTCAATCTTACCCACAGTAGGCCAGTACTTTTCGGTATGGGCCAGCGGGAAGGCGGCTTGCTGACGCGTGTACGGGCGATCCCAAGTATCGGCGCAAACCACATTCATGGTGTGCGGCGCATTCTTGATGAGGTTGTTGTCGCGCTCGTACTTGCCCTCCTCGATGTCGCGGATTTCCTGACGGATGGCGATCATCGCGTCGCAGAAGCGGTCGAGCTCGCTCAGCGGTTCGCTCTCGGTGGGTTCCACCATCAAGGTGCCGTGCACCGGGAAGGCCACTGTGGGAGCGTGGAAACCGTAGTCCATCAATCGTTTGGCGATGTCACCCACTTGCACGCCTGCGTGACGGTCAAACTCGTTGCAATCGAGAATCATCTCGTGTGCGCACATGCCGTTTTTACCTGTGTAGAGGATCTTGTAATCCTTCTCCAAACGGGCACGCATGTAGTTGGCGTTCAGGATGGCCGTCTTGGTGACTTCCGTCAAACCTGTGCCGCCCAACATCTTGAGGTAACCGTAGGTAATCGGAATCAAGTAAGCGCTGCCGTAAGGAGCCGTAGCCACCTGACTGCCGTTCTCGCCACCGACCTTCACGGTTGCGTGGTTGGGCAGGAACGGGACGAGCTTCTCGCACACGCCGATCGGGCCAACACCAGGACCGCCACCGCCGTGAGGCATGGCAAATGTCTTGTGCAGGTTGAGGTGGCACACATCTGCGCCCATGGTACCCGGAGAGGTCAAACCCACCTGAGCGTTCATGTTGGCACCGTCCATATAGACCAAACCACCATTTTCGTGGATAATCTTGATAATCTCAAAAATGCCCTCTTCAAACACACCGTGTGTGGAAGGATAGGTGATCATCAAGCAAGAAAGGTTGTCCTTGTATTGTTCGGCTTTGGCGCGCAAATCCTCAATATCAACTTCGCCCTGCTCGGTTGCCTTCACCACCACAATCTTGTTGCCGGCTTTGGCGGAAGATGCGGGGTTGGTACCGTGCGCGGAGGAAGGAATCAAGCAGATGTTGCGGTGACCTTCGCCGCGGCTGAGGTGATAGTTGCGAATCACGGTCATACCGGCATACTCGCCAGCAGCACCGGAGTTGGGTTGCAATGAGATGGCTGCGAAACCGGTAATCTTGGCCAACCAGTTGCACACTTCGTCCAGCATCTCGCGATAACCTTCAGCTTGGTCGGCGGGAGCGTACGGATGGATGTTGCAAGTCTCGGCCCAGCTCAGTGGCAGCATTTCGGCAGCGGCATTCAGCTTCATGGTGCAGGAACCAAGCGGAATCATGGCGCGGTTGAGCGACAAATCCTTCACTTCCAGCATCTTCATATAGCGCATCATTTCCGTTTCGGAATGATACTGGTTGAAAATCTTGTGTTGCATGAAGGAACTCTTACGAGTCAGTTCGGCAGGAATATGCAGATCGGGAATACCGCAGGAACCGTCGCACACATGCGGGGTGAACGGTTTCTTGGCAGCAGTAGCCAGCGCTTCGAGAATGTCGTTGACATCGTCATGGGTGACAGTTTCATCCAAGGAAATGGTGAAGCAACGCTCGCAATGGTAGCAGAGGTTAATCTCTTTTGCCAGAGCCGCTTTCTTCACATCCTCACAAGTCGTGCCTTCGGGTGTCTCGAGGCAGAGCGTGTCGAAATAGTGCTCGTTATACTGTTTGTATCCGTATTTTTCGGCTTCCTTAGCCAAAACACCGGACAAAACATTGATTTTCACAGCTTTGTTCTTCAGTCCTTCAGGGCCGTGCCACATGCCGTAGAAACCGGCCATGATGGCGGTGAGGGCGCTGGCGGTACAGATATTGGAAGTGGCGCGCTCGCGTTTGATGTGCTGCTCACGGGTTTGCAGAGCCATACGCACGGCGCGGTTGCCTTGAGCGTCAACGGTGACACCGATGATACGGCCTGGCATCTGGCGCAGGAACTCCTCACGGCAAGCGTAGAAGCCGGCGGCAGGGCTACCATATCCCATCGGAATGCCAAAACGCTGGGTGGAACCCATCACGCAGTCAGCACCCCACTCGCCCGGAGGCGTGAGCAGGGTCAGAGCCAGCAGGTCGGTGGCCACGCCCACGAAGATGTTCTTGGCGTGCGCTTTCTCCACCCATGCACGGTAATCATAGATACCACCCCAATAGTTCGGGTACTGGATCATGGCGCCAAAGAAAGTCTCATCGAGTTCCACTTGGTCGGGTTTGCCGATGACGAGTTCGATGCCGTGCGGTGCGGCGTTGGTCTTCATCACCCCAATGGAGTGTGGGAACACGCCCTCAGCGACGAAGTATTTCACCACATTGTTTTTCTGTTGCTCGCGGCTGCGGCTGCGGAAGAACATCAGCATCATCTCACCGGCGGCGGTAGCGTCGTCCAGCATGGAAGCGTTGGCCAGCGGCATGCCCGTCAGGTCGCTAATCATGGTCTGGTAATTCAGCAATGCCTCAATACGGCCTTGTGAAATTTCAGCTTGGTACGGGGTGTAGGAAGTGTACCAGCCCGGATTCTCAAAAATGTTGCGCAGAATCACCGCCGGTGTGTAGGTGTTGTAGTGACCCATACCGATATAAGAGCGGTAAATCTTGTTCTTGGCCATCAAACCGTGAATGTGGTTGAGGTATTCCCCTTCGGTCATGCCTTCCGGCAGATCCAGGGGTTTCGGAAGGCGGATGGCGTTGGGCACGGTTTTCTCAATGAGTTCGTCCATGGATTTCACTCCGATAACGGCCAGCATCTTCTGCTGCTCCGCTTCGCTCGGCCCATTGTGCCGGTTAACAAAGTTGTCTTTAATTATCATGTTGATTATAAATTAGTTGTGAATAAAATATTCGGAAATAAAATCGGTCGCAAACTTACAGAAAAATTTTGAAATATTGGATACTCTTCGTTACAATATTAAAAACACATCTTCGCTAATCTGCGCTATTTGAGTGAGCTATTTTTTCCTCACAGACCAAATTATTTTGTAACTTTGCAAATTGTTTTGAAAATTTTTGCTATGACCGCTTTCCCGCCCCCTATCGAAACTGCCGACCGCGCGTTGCTGCTCCTCATCAATGGGGCACATACGCCGGTGCTGGACGGGATTATGTGGTCGCTGACCAATATTTTCACATGGTTGGGACTGATTGCCGCGTTAGTATTCCTTATTTTTCATTTTTATGGAAAAACAGGATGGAAAATATTGGTAATCATAGTTTTATCTGTCGGTCTCGCCGACCAGATTTCCTCACATATCATCAAACCGACGGTGAAAAGGCCCCGTCCGACACACAATGTGGAGATTCAAAACCGGATATATTGCCACCAATACGCCAACGGCAGCGAATACCGGGGAGGTCCTTACGGGTTCGTATCCTCACACGCCACCAACAGCGCCACGGCATCCATATTATTTGGCTTCTTTTTAGCTCCATTTTTCAAAAAAAGATGCATACTCACCTCCTCTCTCCTTCTTTTTGTACTCTTGTTCTGCTACACCCGCCTCTATCTGGGTGTCCATTATCCCACTGATATTCTCAGCGGCTGGCTGCTCGGATTGACCATTTCCATTCCAATTCTTTTCTGTTACAAAAAAACAACAAACACAACATATTTATTTACAAACCTTTAAATAACATCACTTATGTTCAACAAAAAAATTGAAGCAGCAATTAACGCTCAAATCAACGCCGAAATGTGGTCGGCTTACCTTTATTTGTCCATGGCAGCCCAATGCCACGAACTTGGTTATGGCGGTATGGCCAACTGGTTCGAAATCCAGTTCAAGGAAGAACAGGACCACGCCCAGATTTTCTACAAATATGTCATCTCCCGCGGAGGCCGTGTCACGCTGAAGCCCATTGAGAAAGTGCAAACCAACTGGAAGAGCGCTCTGGCCATGTTTGAAGACACCCTCAAACACGAGCAAGTGGTCACCTCCCTCATCAACGATCTGTACGCTTTGGCCACCAAAGAAAAAGATTATGCTACGCAAAGTATGCTGAAATGGTTCATCGACGAGCAGGTGGAGGAAGAGGAGAACGCCCGCACCCTCATCGACAGTTTGAAGATGATCAAGGACAACGGTTATGGTCTTTACATGCTTGACAAAGAACTGGCCGCCCGCGTCTATACGCAGGCCTCGCCGCTGGCCAACGCTGAATAATCATTGCTGACTATGAGAATGCCTGCAGACCTACGGCCTGCAATATTTTGTCCACAATCTCATAATTCCACCAATACCGGCAGACCCAAAGGCCTGCCGGTTTCTGTTACCTGTCCTGTTCACTATCCCCTATTTTTTGTATCTTTGCGGCTCATAAAAAATAAGACAATGAAAAGAATCTTCACCCTCCTTCTCGTAACCGCCATGACCGTCGGCATAATGACGGCCCAAAACGAAACCATTGACCTCAACGGCGTGTTTCAGGGCAAATACATGTTCGAGCGCATCAACGGACTCAGCTGGCAGCCCGGCACCGACAACTACGCCCTCATCGACGACGGCAGTATCAAGTTGGTGAACGCCAAAAACGGCAAGGAAAGCACTTTCCTGTCGGAAAAAAATCTCGGCGAAAACGGAATTAAGAAACTGCGCAGTTTCCAATGGGTGAACGCCAACACCATCTACATTCCCAGAGACAATACCACGCTGACCTACGACGGCAAAACTGTTACCGTGGACAAATTCGAAAATGTCAGCTGGGATGAGGTGATTGACCAGTCCATCAAGAACAAAGTTTTCGTCATCAAGAACGATAATGGTGTATTTGTTGAGAGTGCGCTCAATGGTTACAAACCCATTCTGTTGTGTCCCGACACGGGTAAGAACATCGTCTTCGGCGAGTCGGTGCACCGCAGCGAGTGGGGCATCAATGAGGGCCAATATATCTCACCAAAAGGCAATTACATCGCCTTTTACCGCATGGATGAGAGCATGGTGGAAGATTATCCGCTGGTGAACACCACCACACCCATCGCTACGGTGGAGAACATGAAATACCCCATGGCGGGACGCACTTCACACCAAGTCAAGGTCGGCATTTTCGATGTGGCCAAATCCGTCCAAGCCGATAAACCCGTTTACCACTACATCAACACCGACCTCAGCGACGGTGAATTTCTCACCAATGTAACCTTTTCTCCTGACGAGAAATATCTCTACATCTCGCACCTCAACCGTGAGCAGAACCACTCCAAACTGATCCGCTACGACCTGCAGACCGGCAACAAAGTGAAAGTACTTATTGAGGAGCGTGACAATCGTTATGTGGAGCCCTGCGACCGCATGATTTTCCTCAAAGACAACAACTTCCTCTGGATCAGCGAAACTGATGGCTGGCGTCATCTCTATTTGTATGATGGGGAAGGCCGCCAAATCCGCAAACTCACCGAAGGTCGCTACGACTTGGTAGATGTAATCGGTTTGGACACCAAAGAACAGTTTGTCTATTTCACCATCGCCCCGACGGAAAAACCTGTAAACCAATATGTTTGCAAATCATCCTTGAAAGATGGCAAGGTTATCCGCATCGCGGCCACCGACGGCACGCACACGCCTATTTTCAATGAGAGCAAGAACTATTTCATCGATTATTTCACCAATGTCAGCACACCGCGTGTCATCAGCGTGGTGAACAACCAGGGCAAAACGATGAAAGAACTCAAGAATTGCAAGAACCCGTACGATGATTGCGCGCTGGGCACCACCAAGATATTCCCCATCCTCAACAAAGAAGGCGACTCGCTTTGGTGCCGCCTCATCACCCCGCCCAACATGGACCCCACGAAAAAATACCCGTGCCTGATTTATGTCTATGGCGGTCCGCACTCCCAATTGGTCACCAACAGTTTCATGTCCGGCGGCGTGTTTCTGGAGTACATGGCCGAACAAGGTTATGTGGTGTTCACGCTGGACAACCGTGGCACGCAGAACCGTGGTGCCGACTTTGAGAAGTGCATCCACCGCAACCTCGGTGTGAAGGAGGTGGAGGACCAGATGTGCGGTGTAGAGTATCTGAAAAAGTTGCCCTATGTGGATACTGAGCGTATTGGTTTGGACGGCTGGAGCTACGGCGGATTCATGACATTGTCACTGATCACCGAGCATCCGGAAGCGTTCCGCGCGGCCAGTTGCGGCGGTCCGGTGGTCAATTGGGCCTGGTACGAAGTGATGTACGGCGAACGCTACATGGACACTCCGCAGGAGAACCCTGACGGCTACGAGCACGCCAACATCATCCCCAAGATCAAGAATGTGAAATGCCCGCTGCTCGTGATGCACGGCTGCCAGGACCACACGGTAGTTTGGCAACACACCCTGGAGCTGATGCGCCAGGCCGTAACCGACGGCATTGAAATCGAATACTTCCCCTACACTGCCCACGACCACAATGTAATGGGTGTGGAGCGCGTGCACCTCTGGAACAAACTGCTCCGTTTCCACAACCAGAACCTGAAAGGCGAGTTGTAATGAAGCGGCTCTTCATCGCCACCAAGGTTGAGTTGAGCGATGCGTTCAAAGCGTGGCGTACCCGATTCCAGTACGAAATGCGCCACGATGACATTGTGTGGGTGAAAGACGAAGTCTGCCACCTCACCTTGCGTTTTCTGGGTGCCACCCCCGACAGCAAGATTCCCGCCATCAAGGATGCCTTACGGCAGACCTGCGAATCCCACTCTCCGTTTTATTTGGAACTGAACAAATTGGGCGTGTTTGGCAGCCATTATCACCCTGAAGTGTTGTGGTTGGGGTTTGAGGAATTCTTCTTTTTCAAGCAATGCTTTCAGCATTTGGAAAACCAGTTGACACAGCAGGGATTTGAAACGGCCTACGGCAATTTCGTGCCACATATTACCTTGGGAAGAGTGAAATCCGTAGTAGATAAGAAGAAATTCTGGGAGCGTTTCCAGCAATCTCAACCCGACTTCACCCAACAGATTCCCATTACGGAATTTACTCTGTATCAAAGTTTTCTACTCAAAGAAGGCCCGGAATACAAGGCACTGGCCAGATTTCCGTTGGTTAGATCGGAAATGGGGTGAAAGGATAATTAGGAATGGGAAATGGGGAATTGAGAGTTCAGACTTGAAACTTGAAACCTGAAACCAAGGCCAAATCGCCAAAGACTAACATCCAAGAGACAACGACTATTCACCAGTTTCACCTATGTGCGCAAGTATCTCCTCCTCGCTCAGGCCTGTAGCCTTAGCCACATCAGCGAGAGAAACACCTAAATTCAAGAAGTTTCGCGCAGTTTGGAGGAGCGCTTCCTCCCTTCCTTGTAGTATTCCTTGTTGTACTCCTTGTTGCATCCCCTGCTCATATCCCTCCTGTAATGAGTGACGGCGCATGCATTCCAACGCGTCCTGCACATCCTCGTATTCAAAGATGCTCTTCTCGTAATCATTTTTTTCCATAGTTGTGAGTCTTGACATTTGACAAACTTCAAACAACTTCCGGAACTCTCCTGCCTCCTCGGGCATGTCCTTCAGTGACATCCCTGACATGTGTTTCAGGGCGTAGCCCCACTTGTAGGCCGGCGACTTCTCATCCGGAAACTGCGCTGCAAATTTAGTCAATTCCATGAAAAACAGGATGATTTTCTTCGAAAAAATTCGGTTCTGGTTGTCCTTCAGGTGCACCGCCCAGAAATATTCCTCCCTGCCCATGAACTCTGGGGCGTTGTAGTCGAGGATATTGAACGAGTAAACCGGCGGGATGTCGTACCGACGCGCACCGCGACTGGCCTCGTTGCTGATGATGCGGCTGATGTATGTGATCACCCTGTCGGCAAAATAATCCTGACGCGCACGCTGCATCTCGATGATGAACCGCTGGCCTCGCTCGTTGGTGCAGTAGATGTCGAAAATCAGTTTCTTCTCCGCCTCAGCAAGTCCGATATGCTCAGTGGGCAGGAACCGGATTTCACGGATAACCCCCACATGATCGGAGATGCAGTCGTTGAGAAACGCGATGAGGATGTCCTTGTTCTCCTCGCTGGCAAAGACACGCTTGAAACCAAAGTCCGTTAACGGATTGATAAACACATTGTTTGTTTTCATAATAATAAAATTTTGTTTTTACAGTTAACAGGCGGCTTCGACTGGCTCAGCCGCCATGCGATGGAGCAAAGATAACACATTGTTTTGCTCGGGCAATGGGAATCCTGAATTTTTTTTCGACCAGAAAAACAGCAACATACAGAAACACAAGTTGTAAATTTAACAACCTGTTGTTAAGGCGGTTACGCGATTTTCGGAGTAAAAAGGATATGGGTGAGGAATGGGAAATGGGGAATTGAGAGTTCAGACTTGAAACTTGAAACCAAGGCCCTATCGCCAAAGGCCAACGACTAAACACACAAAAAAGGGAGCAAGATTCCTCCCGCTCCCGTATGGACAAAAATTTCGGAATGTGGTTCCGATGAAGATCCTATTGTTTGGTCACCATCCGGACATGTTGTCTTTGCCCGTTGTCTTCCACGACCACAACGGCATACGCTCCGGCGGGCAGCCCTGACACATTCAGCGCCGTTTCCGTGTCCTGTGTCTCATCTGCCAAAACAAGGGCTCCGTACATATCGTAAACCTCTATGCGGCAAAATCTTATGCTCTCGCCTCGGACATGCAACACATCATGGCAAGGGACCGGATACATTTGCACATTCTCCTTCTCATAATCCTCCACTCCCACGCAGTCCTCATGGTAGGTGAAATTGGAGTAGGTTGACCAAATCGGGGCCGTCTGGTATGTTTCCGCTGTGTGACAGGGAACAATAACCAAAAGGGCTTTGTTGGTTTGGAAAGATTGAGGCATGTGGTTTTGAGGTGGAGTCTCACATTTCATAATTAAAGTGTCCAGATATCCATTAGCTCCATAATTACCATCAATGGTACCATATCCATCTGTGAATGCATCACAACCAATATAGGCCACTTCTGACGGGATTGTGATTTTCTTTAGTTGAGGGCAGCGATAAAAGGCATTATCTTCTATGCTGACAAGATGCTCGGGCAGGTTCACCACAGATAGATTGTTACAACAAGCAAAAACGAAACTTCTGAGAACCGAGATGGAGGATGGTATATCAACCTGACGGAGCCTAGTATTGCCCTCAAAAGCCTTCTCCCCAATCTCCACAATACATTCGGGAATATCAACGGAAGACAAAAGCGCATCGGTAAAAGCACCATAGAGAATGTGTGTCACATTAGGCATTACAATATGCTCAACGGTCGATTCATAAAATGCTGCCATGCCTATGATGGTAACCGTGGACGGGAGTATGACGGTGTGCATGCCATTCTGTTCGTAGAACGCCTCGTTGTCGATGGTCGTGACAGTATATTCAATGCCGTCATGGGTCACGCTTGACGGTATGGTTATGAGTGAGTCGTAGTCATATACAGGATAGACAAATCCGGGCTGTCCGACCTCGGAAGCATTATGAGGATGGGGCAAGGTATGGTATATGGAATCGTGGCAGCGCGTCACGGCCACCGTATAGGGTGTTGCCGACGAGGTGATGCGGTAGTACAGCGTGTCACCATCGGCGTTCACGGAAGTGAAGTCATACGGGGGATAAGAGTAGGTCTGTCCCCATGCCGCGCCGCACATCAGCAGCAGGGCAAGAAGTGTTGTGGTGAATAATAATTTTTTCATGATGTGTGTATTTTATTGGTTAATATTTTCGTTGGGGCAAAGATAGGGGAAAATTTGGATTTTGGATTTTAGACGTAAGATGTGAGACGAGAGACTTTTCATTTTCTCACCACCTTCACGTTCCGCACTGTGCCGTCGGTCAGGGTGACGCGCAGGATGTACAGGCCGGCCGGCAAAGAGGATAGATCCACCGTATATTCTGGGGATGGTGGAGACGCAAGATTTTGCGTCCCCACCATGGTGATACGCCCGAACATGTCAAACATTTCCACGCGCGCGATTTTTGCATTGCCGTCCGTGACAGTCACATGCAACACATCATTCGTGGGGTTGGGGTGCACGGTGATGTTTTGTTGGCCCGTTAATGTCGGGGATTCCGCCGTAGGCGGAATGGTGGTGGTTTCCAATGCCCGCGTCTCCGTATCGTCATAGCAGATCCCGAAGAAGAAACACAGCACATTCTTCGCCAGCAGTGAGGAACGGCCCGTGTTGGCGTCCGCGATGCGGATGAGCTCGCCTATTTGCGCATCCGTGGCGTTGGGCCACATCACATGGCCGCCCTCCTCCAGTGCCTGTTTCAGCGTGTGGAACGCCATGTAATTGTCGTATTCGTCGCGTTCGGCAGTGGTGGTCAAATGGGTGGCAACATCCTGAATGGGCGAATTGTCATTCGCCTCGACCACGAATCCCGTTTCCGCCTCCAGATACCGGCTGGCTAGGCCCGGGGTGGCGCCCAGCCACGCCACGACCGCCCGCAGGTCCTCCAGCGTGTCCGACATCAGGGCGCGCACGGCCTCGTGCGACTGCGCGAACAGCTCCGAGGCAATGGCGTTCATCTGCTGCGAGGCGTATTGGGCCGCTTCTATCGTTTCCTGGTTAACGTTGGGGGTTCCGCCGCTTTGCGGCGGAATGGCGGTTGACAGAATGTCAGCATAGCCGTTCCGGTTAAAGTCTGCCATGAGATTCTCGTATTGCTGCTTCAGCGCCAGGAATGACGGTGTGGGCGACTTGGGCCCGGGACCCGGAATGGACGGGTCCAGCACGCACAATGTGGAGGCACAATCATTGCTTCCCGCATTGGTATGGAGTGTCACATTCCCGACAGGGTTTTGTAGCGCATGGTTCGTCCCTGTGCTGTAGTAGTAGTTTATACCCAGGCTTCCGGCATTGTACAGACTGCTCGTCTGCGTGCCCGAAAAGGTGTTGTCCGCACCCTTGCTGTTGTCCCCCTGCGAGGGACCCATCGTGGCCCCGGAGGCGACATATATGTCGTATGTGTTGCTTGTGAACCCGTTGCAAGTCATCTGGAGTCCTGTGTTTGAGTTGTCGTCCCCGTTGGTTCCTGTCACATATATGCCGTGGCTCAGGCGCTCGAAGGTGTTGCGGTACAGCCCGTTCGCGTCCGTGCCGGAATTGCCCACCCGTACGCCGTAGCGGCTCCCGTTTGGCGCGCTCGCGCCGCGCGTGAAGGTGTTCTCCTCCACCAGATAGCCCGTGCAACCCTCAAGATTCAGGCCCGTCACAACACGCACCGGCATATCGGACAGGTCGAATGTGCAGCGCGTCACCGTGGCGTGGCCGCTGCCCTCTATCCTCACGCCGGTTATATTGTCGCTGAACTGAGCACCGTCTATCACTATCCCGTACGGGCTGCCCGAGGTTCCAGCGTCTATGGCCGTCCCGAAGCCCGCGAACGAGCTGTGCGTGCTCAAGGCGGGCGGGCAGTCGCATTCCGGTCTGGGCACATTGTAGCTGCAGCCCGTCTTCATCTCGAAGCCCGCGTCCAAGGCACTGATGGCGCTCTTCCTGCTGTGGTTCCCCGTCCGCGCGTCCTCGAAGCGGCAGTGGGTGAACTCCACCCCTTTCACATCCCACAGGGACACATGGGCGAGGAGGTCGGTGCCGTTGGCGGCGAAGAGGTTGTTGTCGTCCACCGTGAAGGTGCAGTTCGTGAACGAGCCCTTGTTGTCGATGACCAGGCCCGCATAGTTGGTGCCGGCGTAGGAGAGGTACTCCACGGCCTTGGCGCAGTTGCGGAATGTGGCGTTGTCGGCGGTAATAATGCCGCCCGTGGTATTCCATCCCGAGCCTGGTGCGCTGGTGCGAATGCCCTTGATGGCGTTCTCGACAACGGCCCCGTTGAGGAGTTGCACGGTGCCTTGGTTGGCGGCGGTCTGCGGCTGGTTGCGGTGGCCCTCCACATAGATGCCCTGCCACATCTCGCCCTGACAGGCGCTGGTGAGCGTGCCGCCGTCCACGACGAGCTTGCCGCCAGGACGGACGATGATGCGGGAGGAGGAAGTGCAGAACACGGTATCTGTTATGGTTAATGTCCTTAAAGAGTCAATCACAAGGTTCTGATGGATGAGTCTGTTCGTATCCCATACCGTGTCTGTTGAAATCAAAGTGTCATTGACATAAATATAGCCACTCATTTGTTGAACTAGATCTATGGCAGCACCTGCATTGACCAAACCATGACCAACTTCAACATTCCATGTTCCATTGGGATGATCTGGATTTGAGTCATACTCATATAAGTCGGAACGGATTTTCGTACATGTTGACTCTATAACATATTTGACTTCTTCTCTGGTTAAACAAGGGTTTACTGACAGAATTAGTGCTGCTACGCCAGCCACATGGGGAGCTGCCGAGGATGTACCAGCAAATGCAGAGGTGTAATCGGCCCCTATTAATGTCGTAGGTATATGTATTCCAGGCGCTACGACATCCAAACTATCGCCATAACAACTATTAAATGTCGGTAAAATATTGCAAGAACTATCAATTCTCACTCTTTCCCCGCATGGATTAATAGCTCCAACAGAAATCACATTTGAATGTCTGGAAATATAACCTAATGTATCACCATTATTAAAAAGACTGTTTTGATAAGTATTTCCTGAACTAACGACCAAAACACAACCTCTACCATTTCGACCATTTTTTGAGATTTCTATGATTTTGTTGTCCAAAGCATCTGACGGTAAAGTTGTGGCAAATGAGCAACTCAGAATATCCGCACTGTCTACATAACAGGCATGATTAAAGGCATCCAAAATCCAACTTGTACTCATTCTCAGCTCTAAATATGAAATATTTGGTTCATGAGGGGGTAAATCTTTTTTATCTACAACAATCCAATGCCCAATCCTAATAGGAATGATTTTGGAAGTGTGAGAAACGCCAACAACACCAATATTGTTGTTTGATGCAGCAATAATGCCTGCACAGCATGTGCCATGATAATCATGATTAGATTCATACCATCCACAACAGACTGCCGAAGGGAAATCATCGTCATCTACTGCATCATAACCTTCTAATAAATTATCTACAAGGTCAGGGTGTTCTAAATCAACTCCTACATCTGGAACTGCAATTTTAACTTTTTGTTCACCAGTTGTTATATCCCATGCTTGCAATAGATTCATATTGATACTAGAATCTAAAACCGACCATTGATCATGAAAATATGTGTTGTCTTCGTATCCATTCAAATAATAAGAACCGAAAAAATTTGGTTCAGCGTATTCAAAGTATTCGCTTTCAAATAACCGTGCTGCTTGCTCCAAAGTATTATCAGAAGTAAGAACGATTCGATAATTTTGTTTATTGTATTGATCTTGAATATAATGAGAAACAGGAACACTCATTTCTTTAAGAATTGTTGAAAGGGAAAATCCAGATTTGATTTTAACAAGAATTTCCCTTGTAGGATAAAACATTGTTGTGTCATTTAAAGTATAATTACTCGAATTTAACGCAATTAATGTGTCATACTGGTCAAGGATTTGCAGAAAAGCATCTAATGCCTGCTCCTTAACATAGTATTTTTTTAATGAAAAGGAATACGTGTCTATTCTGTCGCTACATTTCCGAAGAAGGCTATCTATCAGCATAATTTGATGTTCAGAAGCATCCTTTCTGAAAGCCACTTGTCTAATTAGTGAATGTTTGTTGAGATATGATCTTTTCCCCTGGTAATAATAATAATCACATTGTGCTATAGAAGCACTCAATGAAAACAGAGCACATGTTATTAAAACAATTTTTCTATACATAATACTTGATTTTTTTTGTTCTTTAATACACCACAACCTTTGCGGATCTGTCTCCTATGCGGACAATGTATGCGCCAGCGCGCATGGGAATGAATGTCCTATCCATTTGTAAAATGTCACTGGCGACATGTTGCCCCAGCGTGTTCAGCACTTCCACACGCTGATTCGTCCCCAATTCATTTTTGACAAATATTCCACCTAAAACTCCCCACGCAAAACGGTCTTTGGCAGGATGTTCTTCTACACCAACCGTTCCGGGGCGAATCTCCATATGATTTCTTACGACACCGGACTCTGTAACCAATGTCAAACTGTCATGATTATAATATGCACCTTCGGGTGAAATCACGCAGCACCCGCGCAACTGAAACCCTTCAATGGTTTTGAAACACTTTGCAGCGTTGATGGTCAGACTGCTCGAATCCATCTCAAAAATTGTGTGGGCATATTCGCCCGTTGAGCCTGCAAATCCAGAATGAGGAGAATTTGAAGGAACATTAATATTCACATGTGCGCCGCCGGTTATAGTGAAAGATGGCACATCGATATCACAGTTGATCCCCTCGAAATAGGTGGAATTCAATGTCAGTGTTCCTGTACCAATAATGTTATAACTTCCCTCATAGATAACCAAGGGATATAATCCGGATATCTCATTATCCCCGATCAATTCAATGTTTACAACAGTACTGTGTCCGCCTATTGAAACCACCCAGGAGCCGCTATAATCCATGGGATCACCACTTGTCCAGGGTAAGACCGTGGCATTCTGGAAGGTGAGGGTGTGAGAATCCGAATTATAGCGAATTGTCCCCGATATGTATGAACTTGTGATGTCGTCTTGGTTGTTAGGGGTGACCTGAACATCCGCAATACGAATATATGGATATTGTGATTGACCGTTCAAAACAAAAAACAGTATAAGAAGAATCAAGAAAAACGATTGAACAATGTTTTTTTTCATAATGTTATTATTTTAAGGGTTAATATTTTCGTTTGCAGACAAGCAAAGAAGAATTATTTCAAACAAACAAACAATTTTTTTCATACAATCAAGTATTTGTTTACTGTACAATTGTTTTGACAGTTTCTTTTCCCACACGCACTATATATATGCCTGATTTCAATGAGATAAAAGTGCCTGACATTTGGGGTTTTCCAACATAAACACATTGACCCGCAATATTTAACACTTCTACTGTCTGGTTTTGGGTTAATCCGTCTATACGAATTCCGCCGTCCATACCAATTGCCCGCCATTTCGGTTTCACCTCCTCGGAAATATTCACCATTCCCTGTCGAATCTCCATGTAATCATGCATTGACATGACCATATTCCCGTCTTGTGTCAGCCAATGATGATAGGAATCATAAACCACACCTGTAGGAGACACAATGTGACAATTGTTCAACGACCAGTATGGTATTAAAAAGAAACATGTAGGGGCTGTAATTGTCAGCGTGCTATTGTCAATGGCAAACAACGGGTATATCGGATTGTCGTCACCAATATAGTCGTATAAAGTGTTTATTCCTTTATTCATAGCCGTTATGCTTAGCGTCGCACCTCCCATAAGTCCAAGAAAAGATGTTCGCGCGGCATCTATTGCCGTACCTTCTGTCGCGGTCCCAACTTGCAAATGACCAGGACCGATAATAGTGCAGGAATCGGGACCAATGAATAGATTCTGGATGAAATTGTTTCCTAACAGTTTGATTTTGATGTGACTGTTTCTCCAAAATGATACATTTTCTGATATGGTGGCATCGTCCAAAGTCATAATCTTTGTTAACGCATCATAGGATACATGTCCGGATATACAATCCCCAACAATGCTGTCATTGGATTCCGTGATGGCTATGCCTCCTATCATGATGTCAGGAAGGGTGTCGTTCTGACCCTTTGCCACCCCGCCGCACATCAGCAGCAGGGCAAAAAGTGCTGTGGTTAATAATGCCCGTTTCATAATGCGTGTGTTTTATTGGTTAATATTTTCGTTGGGGCAAAGATAAGGGAAAAAAGGTTAAGGTGGTGAAAGTGGTGCTTGAGGTACATGGGGTAAAAGGGGTAAAGTTAGCGCATGGGGAAAAATTAAAGTCTGGAGACTGTACCCCATTCACCTCCTGCACCACTTGTACCTCGTGTGCCCCATTTTTCCTAAAAGTTGTTGTATGCAGGTTTGTCCGTATAAAACAGTCCGGTGAAAGTAAACTGGAGGGTCGCGGTGTCGCGTTCCACCAACTGTGCTGGGATGTTGAGATAGGCTGTGCTGCCGCCCTCACCCGTGCTCAGCGAACGGGGCGGCATGTTGAAGAAGTCCATACTCGTCAGACCAAAAGTGTCTGTGGTGACGGCGCGGATGACCCCGGCCACCGTGTCAATGTGCGCACTGAAGAGACTGCCGCATTCTGACCCATGTCCCTGACAGGGAATATGCACCCATTTGCCGTCCCTTACGACACATCCTGGGCAGTCCGCCCCGTTATGACCCGCACGAACTAGCAGGGTGTAATTGCTTGACGACTTCGCCCCATCTGTTTGGGACTCTATTCTGTTGTCCTTTCCTGTTCCTGTGACCGCATCCCTTTGGCAGCAGGTGACCGTGACTGAAAGCATGCCAAGAAGCATGATGATGATTTTTGAATGGTGTCTCATAAGTTTAAAATTTTTGATACAAAATTAGCGGATAATTTACGGAAAATATCCTGTCACCCTCCCGTTACCCTGCCATTTATGACGAACTCCGATCTGTTAACAAATAAAACTCCAGAAAATGGTTCCTTCCGAAAGGTTCAACGCCTTTGTCCTTAATGTTTTGCACGCATCTTGTCGGTCGTTGCGTTTTATCCTACCATCCCCGCCATTATCCTGTCATTATGACGAACTTGGTTGCCTGATAGGATAAATGTGCTATTTTTGCAGAAAAAATCAGTCCTATGAAAGTCCGTTTTCTAACTCTTTTGGGAATAATCGCGCAACTGGTCTTCTGCATCCTGTTCCTCTTCCTGTTCGTGAACAACTCCATGATACGCCCCACCGCCCACGGCATATTGTACAAGGAATACTTCATCGGGAGTCTCCTGCTGCTCCTGGTTTACATCAATGCGCTGCTCCTCTATCCAACTTTCTACCGGCACAACCGTATCGCCCGGTATGTCCTGCTGTCCCTTTTAAGCATTGCCGTTGCTCTCGTTGTTGAATTCGGGTGGATATACAAGGATGTTGTCGGGGAACTGAGACAAGTCATGCCGGAGCGGGACGCATTGTCCTATTTCTGGAGTTGCCTGTTCTTCGTATTCCTTCGCGATGCAGGGCTCATCGCTGTCACATTTCTCCTGTGCGACATCACATGGCTCCGCCACAGGGAGAACAGGTTGGACAAGATACTGGCCGAAAAAACAGGGAGCATCACAGTTGAGGATGCCGGAGGAAACACCGTACTGCTGAGAACCAACTCCATCCTATACTGCGAGCAGGAGGAAAATTACACCAAGATATACTGTAAGGACAATCAAGCATTTACCAGATACGGGTCGTTGGCAAAGACCCTCTCCCTGCTCGGGACGGAATTGTTCGTGCAAATCAACAGGAAAACCATTGTCCTGAAAAAATCGATAACCTCATACGAGAACGGGATGTTGTGGGTTTCCGGGGATGGAAATCCTTTCGAGGTTTCAACTGCATATCAGCATTT